>ERZ795032.266-NODE-266-length-70227-cov-11.252480_pt1 | contig 70227 bp, 47 predicted proteins | sample MGYA00375124_ERZ795032 | MGnify/ENA primary metagenome ERZ795032 (study PRJEB30167, sample SAMN05720154) | activated sludge metagenome | isolation source: Anaerobic digester | place: China | collected 2015-12-16 ... | reverse complement strand
AATCTGCGAAATCCGTGGTTTTAAAACCGTGTCGAATCCGAATAATCCAATCACCACACCATTTTCATTCTCCCGGGTGCGACACCCAGCCTGGCGTGACACCCTGCCAGTGCCGCCGCTTGATTCTGGCCCGGATGATTCGTAGGTTCACCTCTGAATTGGAAATTTCGACGACCACCCAGCGCTCTGTTTGCAGTTTCGTCCGGTGCATTGACTTCGACACACCTGTATCGAAACGGCAACGCCCGCCGCCGCTCCGATTCGACATCGAAACCCTCATTGTCACTACACGTCAGGAGCAGTCATGAACCAACGGTGCATGTTTTCCATTGTGCCTATTCTCTTCGTCTTTTCCTGCATGACAACACACGCGCAGTGGAGTTCCGACCCCGCGACGAACACGCCGATCTGCCGAGCGGGCAACTTCCAGCGGGCGATACAGATGATCTCCGACGACAAGGGTGGCGCCTTCATCTGCTGGACCGACGAGCGGACGGCGTCGAATTTCTATGCCGTCCACGCGCAGCGCATCGATAAGAATGGCATCGTGCGGTGGACACAGAACGGTATCGCCGTCAGCTCCGTCATGGAATCGCAGGTCAAACCGGAAATGATCTCCGACGGAACGGGCGGCGTCATCATCGTCTGGGCGGACACGAAGAATGGGACCTCCGACATCTACGCGCAGCGCATCGATTCGCTCGGAAACGCCCGTTGGGCAGCGGAGGGAGTCCCGGTGGCTTCCGACCCCAGCGAACAGATCGATCCGAAAATTGCCAGTGACGGTCAGCACGGAGCCATCGTGGTCTGGAGCGCGCATTCGGGCACAGGCCAGGACGGTCACATTCACGCCCAGAGAATCGACGGCAACGGCAACGTGCTCTGGAGCCCGGAGCTGGTCCTGAGCTTCTCGGATCAGTACGAGATGGCACCCTGCATCACCAGCGACGGTAACGGCGGGGCCTATGTCGCCTGGGCATTCTACAATAACCAGGACTACGATGTCTATGCACAGCGGCTAAGCGCGAACGGCGGGCAGATGTGGCAGAATGGCGGCATTCCCCTTACCACACCTCTCGGCGCGCAGGATACGCCATCGCTGCTCGCCGACGGCACCGGCAAGGCCTTTCTCTGTTACACCAGCTGGGCTTCCGGCTCGATACCCCGGCAGCAGGTCGTCGTTCTGAATCCCGACGGCACCACTGCGGCGTCGCTCGGCCTGGCATCGGCCTCGGGCGCGCAACGCAATCCCGAGATGGCGCTGGTCGCCACCGGAGTGCTCGGCATCGCCTGGGAGGATGAACGTGCCGGAGGGGGTAAGACACGCTCGTACGCGCAACTCATCAACAACACTGGCGCGAAATCATGGGCGGCGGACGGTGTGCTGGTCTCGAACCGCGCCGGTAATCAGATGACTCCCCATGTCATTCCCGATGGGAATGGTGGTATGATCGTCAGCTGGGAAGACATGACGGCCGGCATCACCAAGAGCGATGTGTATGCCCAGAAGTTCGCTGCAAATGGCTCCCCTCTTTGGACTGCGGCAGGCGTACCAATTGCCACGGCGGATAAGATGCAGCAACTCCCCAGCATGACAGGCGACGGCGCTGGCGGCGCCATTGTCGCATGGGAGGATTACCGCGCGTCGTTCACGAATTCGGATATCTACGCCTCGCATGTTCTCGCCGACGGGACACTGCCGCCAGAGCCGGCGATACTGACGTTGTCCTCCAGATCACTGGCCTTCGGCTCCGTGAGCGTCGGCTTTTCTTCGACGAAATCCATCACGCTGTCCAACACCGGCGACCAGGCACTCACGATTTCGGCTGTGAGGCCAGTGCTTCCGCAATTCAGTCTGACGCCGGAGAGCAGCACCATTGGCCCGAACGGCAGCATCACCGCTGAGGTGCGTTTCCAGCCGACGTCGAAGGACGCGCTGAATTCCTTCATTGTCATCGAGAGCAATTCCGTTTTCTCTCCCGACACGATTGTGGTCACCGGAACGGGCTCGGCTTCTCCGGAGATCGCTGTCGACAGGCGTTCGCTGAATTTCGGCACCGTGGTGACGGGAACAAGCAAGCCCTTCGTCCTCACCATCTCGAATCCGGGAAACGACACGCTGCGCATCTCGAGCATTGTAAGCAGCAACCCCGTGTTCACCGTCGCTGCGAATGCACGTGACATTCTTCCCGGCGAAAATTTCGGAGATACCGTGTGGTTCACTCCCACCGTGTTAGGACCCGTTTCCGGCGAACTTACCCTGACCAGCAATGCTCCGACTTCGCCGACGATTGTGTCCCTGTCGGGTGTGGGAAATGTGATCGAAGTGACGCTCAGCATTGACAGGACCTTTATCTACTTCGGCGATGTCCCCCTCGGCGAGCACAGGGACACGACGCTGACCGTCACCAATACGGGGAACGACACGCTGCGCATGAACTCCTTCAGCTCCGGTGATCCCCATTTCACCATCGAGACAGCGATAGGCAACATCGCTCCAGCCGCAGCAAAAACCTTCAGCATCCGCTTCACGCCGACCGCCGAGGGTTCGCTCAACACCTTCCTCATACTGAACAGCAACGCCAAGACTTCGCCCGACACACTTGTGCTTCAGGGCGCGGGCATCAAGGTGGTTTCGACGCGGCCATTGCAGGCCGTTCCCGGCGTGATCACGTTGCACGAAAATTTCCCGAATCCCTTCCGCTCCTCCACCTCGATCCGTTACGATGTGGAGAGTTCCGCTGCCGTGCGTCTCGCCGTGTATGATGCTCTCGGACGTCTCGTGACGACCTTGGTGGATGAGGCGCAGCGCCCGGGCAGTTATCAGGTGCCATGGTCGCCCGTGCAAGCCGTGCCAGGGGTGTATTATCTCGTGCTGCGCGCCGGTGCGGTGGTGGTGTTTGGCCGAATGGTGATAATGGAGTAACACGTATCCGACGGCGGCAATGATACGTACGGGAGCATTCCACAGTGCATGCTCCCGTACGTATATTCGAGGGGCAGCGATATCGGGACGCGTCGCGCCTGGAGATGTATGACAGCGACACTGAGGAGGAAGACATGACAGCGTGGATGGCCTACAATGAACTCGCTTGGACAGAGGAATTGCTCGCGGATCCCGAGGATTACGCGGAGGATGCCGAGCGCGTGCTGAGAACGCTGCGCGCGCATGCCGAGGCGCCGCCGCGGAACCTGCTGCATCTTGGTTGCGGCGCGGGCGGCCACGACACGTATTTCAAGCGTGTGTGCGCGGTGACAGGCGTGGACCTCAGTCCGGGCATGCTGGATATTGCGCGGCGACGGCACCCCGACATCGACTACATCGAAGGCGACATGCGAACGCTGCGGCTTGGACGCCATTTCGATGCGGTGGTCATTCCGGACAGCATCGACTACATGGCCACGCGCGACGAGTTGCGTCAGGCCGTGAACAGTGCGGCCGCGCATCTGCGGCCGGGCGGCGTGCTGTATGTGGCGGGCAAATTGCGCGAGGATTTCCGCGAGAACAATTTCGCCTATACCGGAGCGCGGGATGATATCCATCTCACGCTGTTGGAGAACAATCACATCGATCCCCGCCGACCCGAGAACTACGAAGCCACGCTGGTGTACCTGCTGCGCGCGTCGGGCGAGTTGCGCATACGCACGGAAAACCATCTGCTCGGCCTCTTCGCGCGTGACGTGTGGGAACGCGCCTTCGCCGATGCCGGCCTGTCTTTGCACATCTCGGACGCGCATGACGATTATCAACGCTACATCCTCGGCGAGGGCGCGTATCCGGTGCACGCCTTCGTGGGGAAACGCTGACGACAGCGATTTTTCGCCGCGATAATAACACTGGCAATTCGAGGAGATCAGATTCGTCGTACGAAGCGTGGGCTTGGTATGTGAGTCCCATCGCTCGGCATGCATCATGGATTGGGCTCCACGACTCATCCGACATCGACAGTAATTGGCAACAAGTCCTCGCGACCTGCGAGGTCACTCGACCCGCACCGATGGGTCCTCTACACCGTATCGAAAATAATTATTGCGAGATCGGACATACGTGCTCGGCGCCGCTCCGCCACGGCGGATCTTCGAGCTGCGCGAGGCATGGATCACGACCTACACGCTCGACGCCAACACCTCGAGTCCTCGCAGGGCAATGCTCCTCACAGGCGCCTTCCTGCAGAGGCGCTGCTTAACAGACTCAACGCGTGATGATGAGAGGAGCGCTGCGGCGAGCAGACTCGCCCTGTAGCAGAAGCACATAGCGTCCGGTCGGCAGCGAGGCGACATCGAGCTGCAGCAGTTGCGCTCCTGTCACTGTCGCGCTCAGTGGTATATGCCGTATCCGCCTCCCTGTCGCATCGAAAACGTCAACACTGACGATGCGTGCTTGCTCGCCGGTGCACTCGATCATGATCCGCGTGTCGTTCTTGCCTGCCGGCTGAGGGTACACGCTCACGATTCGAAACTCACCCGGCGTGGCTATGGGATCCACGACAACTGGCACATCAAGCACGAAAGACCATGTCGGCGACCAATAGCCGGGAACCGCACCGCGGATCGCCCGCAATTTCCAATAATAGCGACCGTTCAACCAGCGATCTCCATACATGGACAAGGTGGTATCCGGGCCGTTTCGAAGCACATGCGCCACGGTATCGGTTGTGAAATCGGCGGAACGTGACACCAGAACCTCGTATCTGTCGACACAGCTGTGTCGCATCCAGCCGATGGTGGTCCGCGTCTGGAACACGCTCCCGTCGGGAGGATACATCTGCGCTGGAGCCACAAGGATGTTGTCGATGGTATGAAAAGGAACGATGGTGGACCATGGCCCGCTTCCAGCAGGCGATGTGGAACGAATCCGCGTATAGTAATCGGTACCGTGATTCAGGATGATGGATGCGCTTCCGGCCGCCCCATCGATGCGACGCGATACCTCGATACTCGTAAAGCTCGGATCGCGGGATACCTCGATTTCGGAATACAGCACACATTCGCCTTCATTCCAGACGAACGTGTCAACGGAGTCGACACACCTATCGCTAGCCGTTGGTGCTGCGATATCCACGGAAGGGACGACCGCTGTTCGGAATCGCCAGGCTGGGGATCGCAGCAACGCTGCGGAACCCGTCTCCACTGCCACATCCCAATAGTGCATCGTCCCTTCCGCCAAGCCATCGATGCGGATCGAATCCTCGACAATCAAGGTATCGACGAGTATGGTACCAACGTCGAAGGTCGGCGTCGTGGAACAGCGCACACGGAAGGGAGAATTCCTGGACGAGGCTGTCCAAGTCAGCACGGTCTCCAACGGCTGGCAAGCGATATCATTCAGGGGTTGTAGCAACGTGACCGGCGATAGCATGCTCGATAGCGCAATGCGGAGTATACCTCTTCGCTGTGTACCCACGTACACCGATCCATTCCGTAGCGTCATCGAGCGGGGTTGAACCGAGGATAGATCATACCATGTCCAGGTATCTCCCCGGTCGGCACTGATGGCCAGACCCCGCGAAGTATCGAGTACGATCAGCGTGTCACGTACACAAGCGCGCACATCGTTCGCTATCCCGAACTCGTTCGGCAGAAGTTGCCAGCTTTCACCACCATTCGATGAACGCGCGATTCCACCGCCGCCCATTCTTACGAGGAACAGTGTTTGTTCCATTCCGGTCACAAGCGCTTCGGCAAACCAAGGAATTGTGTACGCTTTCCATTTCTGTGTATCGCGATCCTTACGGTAGAGCCGAGTCTCGAAACCAGTCAGATAAAAACTTGTTCCATCGTTTTCCGTGGCCATGCCATTCGGCGCCATCATCCCCAAGGTCTCGGCTGTCCAGTTTTTTCCATCATCGCTGGAGATGTGTATTGAATCAGTGTCGACGGCGAACCAACGGCCGTTTGCTTGGCTGGTGTTGCCATAGTGAACATTGCTCGTTGGCAGCACAGCTTCCCAGTTTCTCCCGAAATCAGTTGTACGAGAGAATCCGTTGTGCCCCGCGTACAGCGTGTCTCCTCCTGCGGGAAAGAACAACGCGGAAGGCCTGAGGACGCCACCTGAAGGATTGAGGATGCCATGCATGTTCATCCATGATTGCGAGGAAGGCGACCAATAGAACATCTGCGAGAAGGAACGCACTTCCGAGAGCGCATACACCGAACCGTCATCTGTTACCGCAGGCGGCCAATTCAGGGCGACAGGTTCGAATCCAATGCGGTCCGGCTCACCTTGTAAACTGTCATAGCGCAAGAAACCGAAATCACCCCCATACACAAGAAGTTGTCCGCCGGCACCGAATGTGAGGCCGCTATAGTATGTAAATGCGTCATTCGACATGCTCCGCCACGTTGCGCCATCGTCGCTCGATACGAGTATGTGCAGCCCACCCGCGAGGTCGTGGTACGTATGCGCGAGGTAGCCCTGTTGCGAACGAGCAAAAAATACCCGGTCCACAGCCCATTCCACGAATCCCGCTATCGACTCTGCCGTGTACAGCGTGTCCCAGGTTCCCCCGTCATCCGCGGTGGAGAGGATGCGAAACGGTACCGTGCCGCTTTCCATCATCAGCTGACTGACGAGAAGGCGGCCATTCCCTCCATCGATCACCGAATACGCGTTGCGACCGATCAGAAACGCCTCCCAAGTCGCACCGTAGTCCTGGCTACGGAACAGCGTGTCGGACGAACCCTGGCGTTTCCACCAGAAATACAGCTTGTCTCCCACGCAGGTGAATTGCGTGTAAGCGGCTTCGGGTTTCCCGCGGGGTGGCATGGTGCAGGAATTCCATTGCTCCCCATGATCTGTGGATGTGAGCAGGCCGAGTTTCAGAGAGAGCAGATACACTCTCCCGTATGCGTCGGTTTCCAGGTCCAGGAAGCTTCCCGACGCGTCCAGCGCGAGAGACACGTCGCTCCACTGAGCACCGCCATCGGTGCTTTTATACACCCCTATTCCGTCGAGATAATACAGATTGTTGTCATTGTCGCTACGTATGCGTGACATGTACGAGACGCGAGACACTGGCAGCTCCAGCTTTGTCCAACTCCCACCGTCGTCGATCGACCGAAACAGTGTAGGCCGGTATGTGGAGCTGAGGGGATATTCCTCCTCTCCGAGCACTGTATAGTGTGTATTCCCCGCGCGGGTTGTCGAGAGAACGAAGCCTCCCTGAATCGGTGGAGGAATGCTATCGATTATCTGCGCGCGCAGCGTTGATTGGTGCGGGATCACAAGCAATGCGATGAGAAACATCAGCCGGCCGCAACATCTCATATCCTTCCTCCATGAAGCAAATGACATCTTCTGATAGGCGAGGCCATGGTTAAAGACACATGGAACTCCCGATTGTTCCTCCACAATAGGATCGGTGGAAAAAATTGCGAAACACGAGGACGGGACGACTGGTCGGTGCGCAGTGGCTCCATCATTTCCCGAATTCGCCATTGCAGCACCCAAATCACAAGCGGAATCCGCGTAAGTCATAAAAAATGACTCAATTTGAAGCATGACGAAGTCGGGAATATCGGCTCGGGATACTCGCTTCCTGTTCCGGATTTGGGCTTTGCTATTCACTGAATATCACGCCCTGAGCGGAAGGCGGAACGGGCGGCGGGGATTTGGCTATTCAGTGAATATGCCAGCTGATGCCGCTGGCGAGGGCCGAGGTCCCGGGCTTGGCTATTCAGTGAACAACCCACGCCCTGAGCGGAAGGCGGAGCGGGCGGCGGGGATTTGGCTATTCAGTGAATATGTCGGATGGGGATACTCGCGCATGATCCTGGATTCGGACTTGGCTATTCAGTGAATATGCCAGCTGATGCCGTTGGCGAGGGTCGAGGTACCGGGCTTGGCTATTCACTGAATATCACGCCCTGAGCGGAAGGCGGAGCGGGCGGCGGGGATTTGGCTATTCAGTGAATATGTCGGATGGGGATACTCGCGCCTGATCCTGGATTCGGACTTGGCTATTCAGTGAATATGCCAGCTGATGCCGCTGGCGAGGGTCGAGGTACCGGGCTTGGCTATTCAGTGAATATGCCTGGCCGGACCTGATTTCGCCATCGCGGCACCCAAATCACAAACGGAACCCCCGTAAGTCATTGAAACCAATAACTCACATTGGCAATCCCGGAAGCGTGGCGAAGTCGGGAGTTCGCCGGATGGCGGACTCATCTTGCGGAGCGGATCCTGCTTCGAGGGACAGACATTCCCACCGATAACGAAAAAGCCCGCCAAATGGCGGGCTTTTCTTGCGGAGCGGACGAGACTCGAACTCGCGACCTCCTGCGTGACAGGCAGGCATTCTAACCGACTGAACTACCGCTCCGTATGTTTCCTGAGAATAAATCCTCAAGAGTTATGAAATATAGGGGAAAAAATCTCACAGTGCAAGCTCTCGCGAAAAAAAAACGCACAAAAAATCCGCAAGCGTGTGCGATGAAGAGTGATCTCTGGTGAGTGCTGACCCAATTGTAGCAATCGTATCCCATCTTACCAAACTATTCGCGCCCTGTCGCCCTACTCGCGGGTTCGGAATTGAAAACTCCCTCGCTTCCGCCCGACTTCGCCACGCCTTAGGCATTGCATATGTAAGTCAATGATTTCAATGACTTACGGAAATTTCGCTTGTGATTTAGGTGCTGCGATGGCGATATCAGGGCGGAGGTGTTTACTTCATGAATCAACAGGGCTCGTGAGAATAGTCGTTCTTGCGTCTTTACACCTTGGCGTCTTTACACCTTGGCGTCTTTGCGTTGAATTCTCTTCCGACTTCAGAAGAAAGGAACGCAATGTCGCAAAGGAGCAAAGACGCAACCTGACGATTCCGCGCATCTCGTCCATCCTTCCGGCTTTCCGTTCACCTTACCGGTCCCGACCCGGAAGTGGGCGAAAGCAATCGGAATGCTGGACGAAATCAATCGGAATCAGAGGACGGATTATCCCGGAATACACAGTTCGGATAAATCCGTCCGTCCTTCCAGACCGAGGGTGATTTTATGACGAGTCGGAGACACTCACGTTGACGCTGGAGCCGGAAATTCAACAGGCACAACCGGTTTCAGGAGTTCGAGGAGTTACAATCATCGAATCGCGCTCCTTGTGAGGTCAGACTGTGTTGCTTGCATTTACGTACGATATAACGTACGTTGCAGAAGAAAGGAGCTTCTCATGCCCATACACACCGTATCCGACGCGCGCGCGAACCTGTATCGCCTGATCGACGAGGCGGCCGAGTCACACGAGCCAATCGTCATCACCGGGAAACGGTCCTCGGCCGTATTGATCGCCGAGGAGGACTGGCGCTCCATTCAGGAAACGCTCTACCTGCTCTCCATCCCCGGCATGCGCGAATCGATCATCGCCGCACGGAAGGAACCGCTTTCGAGGAGCGCGCGGGAACTCGACTGGTGAAATGGACCGTCGTTTTTTCGAGGCAGGCCCGCAAGGACGCGAAGAAACTCGCAATGGCGGGGCTGAAGCCCAACGCCGAGGTGCTGCTGGACATTCTCTCGCACAATCCCTTCCAGAATCCTCCCCCATTCGAGAAACTCGTCGGTGATCTCTCCGGCACGTATTCGCGCCGCGTCAATATCCACAACCGCCTGGTGTACGAAGTCTTTGCGAAGGAACGCACTGTCCGCGTCCTGCGCATGTGGACGCGCTACGAATAGTCCCTCCCTCAATAGCACAGGTGGCAATAGTGGGACCCTCGAATTTTCCGATCCGGCTCTTCTGCCGCAGCGATCAAAAGCTTCAGCCGATCCAGGTATTCAACGATCCGCCGCATCTCCACCGGCGGATCGAGACACACGCTGCGGAATGAGGCGATGAAGTCCCGCAAGTCAAGTGGGGCTGTCTACTTCACGAAACGCCAGGGCTCGTGCGAATAACCATTTCTTGCGTCCTTGCACCTTGGCGTCTTTGCGTTGAATTCCCTTCCGACTTCAGAAGAATGGAACGCAACGTCGCAAAGGAGCAAAGACGCAGCGTGACGATTCCGCGCATTTCGTCCATCCCTCCGGCGTTCCGTTCACCTTTCCGGTCCCGACCCGGAAGTGGGCGAAAGCAATCGGAATGCTGGATGAATTGGATCGGAACAGGTGGACGGGATCAATCGGAATCACTGGACGGATCATCACGGAATACACATCCGGTTGCTCTCGGCAGCCGGCCTGGGATCATTGATCACATACGCGACATCGAAGCTCGCCCGGTCCGCAGGAGGTGTCCGCCACGTGGCGGGTTCTTCGTTGCTGCTTAGATCGCCTGTCCGCTGCGAAAATGACTTTCGCACATCGGGGACTATTCACTTCGCGACGATTGGTGATTTATTCGCAGAGGATCGTGCAGGGATGCGTATTGCTGGCCATCCCGAGTTGAACGGCATTGGGTATCCGTGGGGCGGCTTCCCGCCGTGAATGCAGCGTTGATCTCTGTTTGAGTGATCAGCCTGCCATGCGTGCATTTTCAGGTTCCACGAGAACATTTGCCTTTTCAATACACCATTGTTATCTTGCAATTACTAATTGCAAGATAACAATGGTGTACAAGGATGCATGACTCCAGGAACATTCCGCCACTGATCGGTAAGCGTGTTACCATGCTACGGGAGGAGTTGGGCTTGACGCAGGAGCAGCTCGCCGCCAGGCTGGGAATCGCCAGCAGGCAGTCTGTACAGGCGATGGAGAGCGGCAAGCGGAAGATACAAGTCGAGGAACTTCTCGCATTGATGGACTTGAGCGGTCGGCCGCTCTCCTATTTCACCGATCCCTTCACTTGGGAGGGCGAAGGTAATTTTTCCTTCCGCCTGGAGCCCGAAGGAAGGGCCCGTCTCGGAGAATACGAAAAAGTGGCAGGTGATTGCGCGATGTTGTGGCAATACCTGATGGAATTCGCCGGGATACGCGTCACTTCCAAACCGGGCATAGGGATTTCGGTGGAGAGTTCGTACGAGGATGTCGCAAACATCGCCAACACGCTCGTCAGCTGGCTTGGCCTTGGCGCGGTACCGTCTCTCACGCTTGCGGATATCATCGAAGAGGAATTCCTCATCCCTGTTCTCCATGTCGACGCTCCGAAGGGGATTTCGGGAGCCACGTTTCACAATGCCGGAGTGAACATCATTTTCATCAATCGTAACGAGGTAGCTGGTCGACGGAATTTCAATGTGGCACATGAGTTCTTCCATGCCCTGACCTGGGCGGTCGCGGCTCCACCGCGCGAGGATACCGAGGGCGCAAGGAGCCGGACTGCGGCACGGTGGGAGCAATTGGCGAATGTCTTTGCCAGCAACATTCTCATGCCGGACAAGGCGGTCCGCTCTTTGTGGGCAGATATTGAATCCCGCTATCCGACTACAGAAAAAAATGACATACCGGAAATGGTGCGTGAAGCGGCTGGGCATTTCCAGGTCACACGCCCCGCGATGTATTGGCGACTGGTGGATATGCGGCTGGTGGATCCAGATGCAAAGCATGAAATCCTGTCCGGACTCGGTGCGAATCCCCAGACGGACGGAGCACTCTCCCCGCATTGCACGCCATTATCAAAATTGTTACTGCGTCATCTTGCCGATACAATCGGGAGAGGGGGAATTTCCGTGAGAAAGGCATGTTCCATTCTCCGATACGAAATTGACTCCTTGGCCGATGCGTATCGGAACCATGGGCTTGCGATACCCTTCGAACTCTGAACCTGATGGAACGCGAAGGGTTGAAGGTGGTTTTCGTTGATACGAATGTGATCATCGAGGCCCATCGCACCGGCTGTTGGGAGGCGCTGGTCGGCTCCTACGATGTGCACACCGTCGAGACGGTGGCGGAGGAGGCATTCCGCGGACCCGTGGACCGTCCAGGATACATCTCCATCGATGCGGAAGCCTTCGATGCCAAGGTGACGACGCACGTGGTATCGGAAGCAATGCGTGCGAAGGCATTGATCGATTTTCCTCAGCTTGCGACAATCGACGATGGAGAGCGGGATCTCCTCGCGTTTTTATTTTGCTACGGACGTCCTGTTGTACTGCTCAGTACAGGCGACTCCGCCGCGATACGCTGCGCTTGTCAGCTCGGATTCAAGGATCAGTTGTATGCGCTCGAAAAGCTGGCACGGAAAGGTTCGGTACAACGCCCGTTTAAATCCTGGTACACCAACAAACATCTGGATAGCATCAAAACGCAGTGGACCTTTGATACGCTGACCTGAGTTCACGCTCCAGGTGGAGCTTGATCACGCGTACCGGCCCACATCCGACGCGATACAGGACTCGGCTGAAGTTGGGCAGAGTTTTGCGAGCCGCGGCGGCGGATCGTCCGCTGCGCACCAGCCCCCAACGTCTGAGGTTGTTTCGATTCTTTGCCAGTCTACAGGAAGGATGTGAATAAATGCGGGATCTATCGGTATCTCCTTACGACCCGGAATCCCTGTATCCGGGCTGCCCACCGCTGGTCGGAGTATGGCCCTATCCTGTATGACGAACGACATTCGATGGCCGGACAGGCAAAACATCCACCGCGGCTTACACGGCCGTCGCTTGGCCAAGGCCCGCGAGGATCAATCGCTGGGATCGTGTCATATGGCGTCCAACTCCACCAGTCCCAACACCATTCCCACACATTTCCGTGCATGTCGTAGAGTCCAAAATCGTTGGGCTTCTTCCCCGCGACACGGTGTGTCGACCTCCCTGCGTTGCCGCTGTACCAGCCGGCAGCGTCCAGGGCGGGGTCAAGCGGCACACTGTTCATGACGGTCTCGTCTCCTATATAATAGTTTGTTGTGGTGCCCGCCCGACAGGCGTACTCCCATTCCGCTTCCGTCGGAAGTCTGTAACCATCGGCGGTCCAGTCGCAGACCGTAAATATCCCTGTGTCACTATAGCATGGTGTCAATCCCTCCCTTTCCGATAGAGCGTTGCAATATGCCACCGCCTCATTCCAGCTGACCCGTTCCACCGGGAGGTTCTCCCCTTCGAAGTAGCTGGGATTGTATCCCATCACAGCGGTGAACTGCGACTGCGTCACTTCCGTACGACCCATCAGGAAGGACTGAGTGATCGTCACGTTGTGGACAGGTTTTTCAAATTCGCGAGCCCACTTGGATGAATCCCCCATCATAAACGATCCCGCCGGGATCAGCACATACCGGGTGCTATCAAACGCATGGCTGTCCGGCGGTACAGGATCACCGCCCCCATCTCCACACCCGAAACAGGTGCCGCACACAGCAATGATGACAACAAATCCGAGTGTCCAAAACCAGGAGCTATCTACGTTTTTCATTACAGAACACCCCTGATGTACGGTAGCAGAGACTGCATGTTTTCGACACCAATGGTACTATACTGTCCGGAAGATTGCAATACAATTTCAGATCGCCACGCAGAACAATGGCGTACTCTATTCCCTTCTGCTCCGTATTAGCAGATGGAAGCCCGGGAGTTTCTCCCCGAGATACTCGAGGGATGAGCGACCTTTTCATTGAATCAAAACATCACCTTGTCCGCATCCTCATGTTCCCACTTTCGCATGGGTGGCAGTGAGACCCCGATCGTACAGCGATACAGGTTGGCGCGAATTCTTGACCAGCGCGAGGAACATTGACGCCAGTGCCGTGTCTACGTTGTGCGCCCCGGGCTTCCTCATCATGCTCGTCGGTCGGTTTCCTTGCCGAGACAGGAACAGTTCGAGCAGGAACCGCATCTCGAGCACCGCGCAAGGCTGTTGCACGGATCGGCCGTTACATTGTGTAAATGCATGCACGGGAGGCAAATTTCCCATACGGCGACGACCGGTGTAATTTGCTTTCGAGGCGAATGGTGGAAGGAATCGTTCAATCAATTCGGAGGTGGAGATGAAGGCATTGCGTCCGATTCTGGCTGGTACCATTCTGCTGCTCCTCGCAACGGCACTTCAAGCACAGCTCAGCACGCGAACCAGCGCCTACGGGACGAAACCGGGGTACATCGACGATGCGACACTCATTGTCGAACCGCATGGTGCCTACGTTGCGCAAACACTCATCTTGACCTACGGCGACCATGGACAATTCGGCAATTCCCCCGAGGTGGAAATCGATCACCGATTCCGTCTGCCCGCCAACGCCGTCGTGAACGATCTCTGGTTATGGATCAGCAACATTTGCGTGCGTGGCAGGATCATGAGCACATGGTCCGCACGCGCCGTTTACGACAGCATTGTCTCGAGCCATCGCGATCCGGCATTTCTCGCAAAAGATGGCAGCACCTTCGAACTGCATATCTATCCGCTCGCCTCTGGCTCCACGCGGAAGATCAAGCTCATGTTCATCACGCCGACGATTTGGCTGGGCAGCACGGCGGCGGCGGAACTGCCACTGAAAATGCTGATGGATAACAACGCCGATCGGAAACCCCTGCACGTGGTGTTCAAGGCGGCAGAGAAGGTGTGGGGCGAACCGACCATTGAGGAACTCCCCGCAGACAGGTTCGGGGACTGGAAGGATTCCGCAGGCGCTTCCTACAAATCCATGCACCTTGTGGATGTATCGGAACTGACCGGGCTCACTCTCAAATTCAACATGCAATTCCCGGACGGTTCCTACTTCGCCGCGTCAGAGCAATCCAACGACGGGACATATTTCCAATTCGGATTCGATTCAGGAGCGCTCTTTCAGCTACGTATCGATTCCACCGCGAAGCGCCTTCTGCTTGGCCTCGATCTGAGCGGCAGCCATTGCAAAAAGTACTCGACCCTTCTTCAGCCGCTGATACAGCTCTTGAGTTCCGCAGCCAAACCGCAGGACAGCATCAAGTTGTTGGTCGCCGGCGCCAACAAGGTTCGTCACGTGCTACCGGGCTGGATGCCGGGGCAGGCAGACAGCATCGATGCCTGGATACGATCACTTGCGAACAGCGCATGGGGGCAGGAGATTGAGAAGGAGGTCTTTCCACATGTCCTATTCTGCGACGATCTCGCCGTCACATGCTGGGAGTTCCCCAGTTTGGACGACTATGCAACGCACAGCGAGTACTCTGACCTTTTCTCCGCACTACAGCACTTCCACACCGCGGATGTCATCGCCTCGTATAAACAGGGCTATGAGGCATACGAGAGCACGGCCTCTCATTTCGACGAGATCATCGCGCGACTGGACAGTTTCTTCGTACGAGGTGGGAGATTTCTTACCTACTTCGACCACAACCGAGTCCGTGGCGACCAGATTTGCCGACAGTACATCCCGGGGTTGTCAGTGAAGATGATTCCAGAAGCGAATCAAACCTTGCACAGCAACAGGCAGGGCAGCATCGGGAGATTTTTCCCCGAAAGCTTCATGCACGTCAATTTCAATCATCTCACCTATACACCGGATACCTCTGTCATTGTCGAGGTCGCGGACGACCTGGGACGGCCGTACGTCATCTCCAAAAAAATCGCCAACGGCCTGCTGGTGATAAGCGCCCTCTGGGAGTTCCGAGACGATGCCGCTCAAAAAACCGACATCAACGTCGCGCTGCTCGGGCTGAACGCATTCACACCCGCACAGCTTCTCACCGCCCTGCTCGACAGCGTCCGGGCGACCTTCGACCATGATGGTTTCGATGAAGCGATGGTACTGAGCAATTCGGACTCCCTGTTCGAGACTTCGGACGCGCGGGCCTGGACTGCGAACTATGCTGCCCGCTATGCGGGTGCTGCACCGCGGATCCATACGATCAACCTGCTCGACGGCTCGGTGTACAGACCCGCTTCCATCACCGAAGACCGGGTCCAATACCTCGGCTCCGGTTACCTGCTGAAAACGGTGGCAGACACATTTCACGGATCTCATTACAAGCTCGACACCGATCCTTGGATCTCCGTTATAACGTCGAGGAACCGCTATGCCTTTCCTTCCATGGACTCGTTGTCGGTTGTCGTAGCGGTTGACGCGGGGGCGGGGGAGCTACGGCAGGTCATGGAAGTACATCCCGTGCCGAGCGACGGGAATAAGCCGCGCTTCTTTATCGGTGCCGCAAGCACCTCGCACACACTGACGTTCGACGTGCACGCGCGATTTGCGGGTAGCGCCGCTGTGCAGACCGTCCGGGTATCTCTGGATGTGCCCTCCGACACGACAATGATGGATCGGATCGTCCCCATCATGTTGGCCAACGAGAATCTCAACACGCTGTTCCTCACGGCGCCCGAGGATACCGCCGCCATCGTCAACCTCGCGATGAAGCACCGCCTGCTTTGCGATTACACGGCTTTCCTTGTGCTCGACGCCGATACGATCATATACAAGGACGATCCCGACACACAGGATGCCTCTCCCGTACCTGTTTCGGCGACGCTGGATTCTCTCACGATGTCTGTCTACCCGAATCCCTTCTCCGGCAGTGCCACCATTTCGATCAGCGCGCCCAAGCCCTGTGTCGTGCGCGTCGCGGTGTTCGACATGCAGGGCCGCAAGGTCCGCACCATCAGTTGGGACGAACAGGTGTCCGGAGCGAAATCCTATATCTGGGACGGCACGGACGATGAGGGCAACCGTCTCATGACCGGACTGTATTTCATCACTCTCACGGCGCGTGAGGCGGCGGGGACGGGCACGCGGATGATTGTACGCATGGTGGCGCTGCGGGACTGACCGCGACTCCGTATCCTGCGCTCTTGCGGTCAGGCGGGTCACAACATGATCGCGAGCTTCTTTCATGCGGCGGGTCGCGATGGCCCGCCCGCGGTGAAGCGATGGAGGCCCGGTTCGCACATCGCGGAAATATCTCATTCCAACGTTGAGGGCTACGGCACAATGTCATGCGCGGCAATCCGCTGAGGCAGAACGCCTTCCGTGCCGGGAACCGCGACATTGCAAACTTTTCGATAGAAATCGGGTCAACCTACCGCCGAGTCGAGAGCGTTGTCCGCCGATTAACGCAATCTTCAGGAGGTTTTCATTCCGCATTTCCCGGCACCCGGCCGATTGTCGGCTGCGCTGCCGAACGATTGCCACTTCGTCACTGTCCCAGTATCCTTCCCTCTTGAAAGCACGAAAATTATCGTCGCCCCGCGACGGTGTCTGCGCTGGCGCGAGGGGGGTGTGTCGCTTTCGCGGTAGCGTCATATTGCGCATGAGCGGAATAATGGATACTTTGCACCGGATATCCTCATTACCCTTTGTCGCCAGCGCGCGGTATGCGCGGTTGACTCCCGAAGAGGCCCGAACGCTGCTTCGCGATACAACCCTCGTTGCCCAGATGAACACCATTCATAGGAGAGATGTATGAGTGCCTTCCACCGCATTCCCGTGATTGTGACCCTCTTCCTTCTGGCTGCCACACTCGGCGCGCAGACGCGTACCATCACCTTCTCCGGCAAGGAGGACGGCGGCACGCGCACCGTTGTCCCCGACAGCATCCGCATACGCAACGTGACCAAGGGCGTGGACACGCTGCTGGTCGCTCGCACGGTGTTCGACATCGATTGGCTCACTGGTGTCGATGCGCAGGGACGCGCGCTCGACGGCTTCACCCTGGACGTGGGGCCGGATCGTGCGGGTGGCGGTGGCAGTGTCGTCGTGTCGCTTCCCCTGTCCGGCACGCTGCGCCTCAGCGCGTTTTCCATTCTCGGTGCCGAGGTGGCAAGCACCACGGTCACACTCGGTCCCGGTCGCTACAGTTTCCGCTTCGACGCGACGGGTATCGCCAGCGGCACGTATTTCATCAGTGCCGCGATCGGACGGGAGACGCGGACGACGAAGTTGCAGGTATTCCGCGCATCCTCCGCGGGTACTCCCCGATTGCAGTTCGAAGGCACCGCTCCGGCGCCCATGGGCAAGGCGGTGGCGGATCGCTACACCTTCATCGGTTACGCCAGGGGGTTTCATCCGGATACATTGGCGAATATCGAGCCCGTAGCCGGACGTGATTATCCTTTTTCTTTCACCCCCCTGCCCTCCAACGAACTCGTGATCGGTGCACCGCGCGAAGTGGCCTCGGGTACAGTCACATCCCAGGGTGGGACGATAAAAGTTGTCGGCGCAGGTACACCGCTCACCGGCCTGGAGATCGTAGTGCCGAAGCAGGCATTCACCGATGCGCGAAGTTTCACTGTGTCATATTCCCCCATACTCAACCACGGTTTCGACGACAAGGTGAAGGTGCTCTCCCCGCTGATCACCATCTCGAATGGTGGCGGCTATGCGGATTCGGTCATGCTTGTGAAAATCCCCATTCAGTTGCCGCCGGGGTATTTCGCGATGGCTTTTTTCATCGATCGGGACACGCGCACGCTGGAAGGCATTCCCATCATGGCTTTGAACGATGACGCGGTGTACATCGCATCCAAACATTTTTCCATCGATCATCTCGGCATGGCCAAGTCCTCGCTGCGGAAAGTGGCGCGGAACTGGGCGGACGTGCTGGTGCTCGGGGTTCGTACGGGAGATCTGGCTGGAACCATCACGTCCACCTTCACGCCCGGTGTGGATGATTGGGAGTTCATCAACTTCGGCTCGTACCTCGCGCCCGGCGGACATTGCACGGGACAAAGTCTCACCGCGATATGGTACTTCCTCAATAAAAAGCAGCGCTTCAATGCTCCACCGCTGTTCAATCAGATGGACGAAGTGCATGTGGATTCCATGTGGATGGACAATGTTCGCGGATACCGCTTCGCATCGGTGGTGTGGAAAGGGCTGGCATGGAATAGCCGCAGCAACTGGCGGAGAAACCACTTCCAACCCGTCGGCACATCGAAAATCAGTATGGACAGTCTGCATTACCTCGCCTTCGCATTTTCGATACAGAATACCGGACTTCCGCAGCTGACAGAAATCTGGAGACAGGCTGGAAGGGAGTGGTTTGGTCACGCGATGATTGTTTATGGAGTGGATTCCGGAAAGGTTCTCATTGCCGACCCGAATTTTCCCGGAAAAGTCCGAGGCACGCAACTGGAACTTGGCCGCTTCAAACCTTACTCCTCCGCCGAGAAAGCCGGCGAACCTGGCGAGCAATACCCGGAGATTCATTATATCGCGAACTCTGCCATCGTCCCGGTGGGTCTGATTGAAGACAGGTGGCGCGAAACCTTTGCCGGCAGCATCGGTACCGTTCCGCCGAACACCTTTCCCGAGACCGAACTCTTCCTGAAAAGCGGTGAAAGCTCGACCGCCCTTCCCGACATCGTCGAGACAACAACGAACGATGTGCTCGTGTACGCCACCTGCGGCAGTTGCGCCGCAACCTACGACGGAGAGCGCACGCCGATACGGTTGACCGACGAGAACGGGAATTTCATTGCCTGGACGGATGGAACGGGCATGCTACGTATTCCCGCCAAGGCCGGTAGTACGCGGTACGGGTTGACGATATACGGATTCACCAAATCCGATTTCACGGAGAGCGGCTACATCACATTCCGCTGGTTGACGGTGAAGCGCAAAACCTTCGTGGCCGCTTCGGTGAACAGTGGCCCGCTGCAAGGACATTATCGCAACGAGGACAGAACATCGGGGCAGCTCGTGGTGACGTACAGTGATGAACCGGTGGTCATCACCTACCTCGACACCGGTTACGAGATCGGAGTGTACGGTACGTACAGCGGCAATGTGTACCGCTTCGACACCACCTATATCAAAGGTGGCAACACCTTTACCGACCGTATCACCATCGAGCTGGACTCATCCATGGGCATGGTGAAGAACTACACCATACAGCGCATCTACATTCAGCCCGGGAGTTGGACCGACGATATCACCATCAAGGGACAGAACATCCCATTGGAGGCGAACGGCAACACCGAGGAGTATCAGCGCTATCTCTTCACTGGCGAGGAGGTGTGCAAGCATATCACTTCGGTGGTGTACACGTTCCGTCGCCTCGATCGGGATTACACGCAAACGCTGGAGAGTTTCACCTGCCGACCAAATACAAAAATCCAGATCGTGCTCACGAAGCGCTAGTGATCCGCCACAGCACTTCTCTTCGGAGTCGCAATCACAGACACACCCTCCGCGCGGAGGGTGTGTCTGTATTGGATAACTGATACGAGAACGAATTCGGGACTTCGAAGCTGGTGGTACCACCAGCCCCCCATCAGCGATACCTGGAAGCGGAGAAAGCAACGCGCATCACTGCGTCGCGCATTGTTGATGGAAGCGATGCGACTGGCGAGTGTCAACCAAACACTTGTCTGTCCGGGCTGCTGGCACCGTTGGCTAAACAGCCGCCGCGCGACCACTCGACGCGGCGCGCGTTGAACGAGGATCCTACCTCACCCCATACCCCGGAATATCGCGCATGGCTTCGGTGACGGTTTCGCTGCCGCGCGTGTCGAGCTGGTAGCTACTGTCGTCGTTGCGGCGGTACAGCAGGAAGGAGGTGTCGCCGTTCGCGTCGCGCAAGGTGAAGCCCACGAGACGAGGCGCGGCTGTGCGGGGATGCTCCGCGAAGTGCGCATCGAAGCTCGCGAGATCGATGTCGACGACTTCGCCCGACGGAAGCGCGACATCATCGAGGCCGGTCGTTGCGCGCTGATCAGCTTGTTCATGGAACACGAAGAGCTGATCGGTGCTGTAGTCCGTGGTCGTGGCGTTTTCGATGTGCAGGCCGCTGGCATCCACCGTGACATGCAGGAGCGGCGGCGTCTCCTGCGCGCTGGCCATGTGCGCGAGCAGCAGCGTGGCGAGAACAACGGTGCGGATGATCATGCTTCCTCCTCCGGAATGAGTGCGGACATGTTGAGGATATCTATCGCCGATATCCAGCAAAGTAGCACCCTCACTCGTGCCAAGCAAGGCGAGGTTTTGTATGTGCAGGCACGATGCATGTGCGGGCGCGGGGCGTGATGCGCGCACCGCATGCACGCGCACGCCTCCGTGCTTCCCAGACGTGGCACGACAGGCATGGTCACGGTAACGCGTGTCACGGTAACGTGTCAACCGCTCTTTTTTACGGGAATATTTTTCCCTACCTTTCCACGCAACGATTCTTGAAGAGCACCATTTCCCTTCGGCACGTTCGTACTGAATGTGCTCCACCTCGATGATGTGAAGTGTTGATTATAGACGATGAGCACGGGCAACCGGGTTGCATCATATTTACGTATCGGCATCGAGGAGGGCACATGTTTCTCGTTTCGGAATCCCACGACACCAGGTCCGATCTCATTTCGCACAGGCCTTCAAGACACATCCTCCGCCTGACCATCGTCGTCACAGCCCTCTTCCAGTGCATGTTCTTTACAACAAGTTCTGCCCAGAATCCCGGCTGGGACTTTCTCGGCATCCCTCCAAATGCGGGCGCTATCCATCGGCTTATTCAGACTCCCGATCCCTGGAGCGTCATCGCCGGTGCGGATTCGGGAGTATACCGCTTCGAGAATTCCAGCAGAACCTGGAAGCGACTTCTCACCACAACGCACCCCGTGTGGAGTCTGTTGTTGCTTCCGCCCGACACGATATTCGCCGGCACACTTGGAGGAGGCCTCTACCGCTCTGTTGATGGTGGCATCGCTTGGAATTCGGTGAGTGCGTTCCCCCATCAGGATTGCGGCGCGCTGGCGTTGGACGATTCGGGCAATATTGTTGCCGGCTCGAATGATGTGTATGTCAGCCGGGATTTCGGCGACACATGGGAAGCGCTGAACACTTGCCCGAATCAGGGCTGTCGTGTACATGGGTTGAATTTCAGTCCCTATCTGCTCGGAGCAGATCCAGAACGTGGCGATGTGGTTTCACAAGAAGCCGTGCACCGCTTACTTGCGAGGATTCAACCATACACCTCATGGGTACGGACGTTTGGCTGTACCAACGGACTCGAGCATGTGGGACGTATCGCTCATGGCATGGGGATGCACGCTGCGATCGGAGCATGGCTGGACACCGACAGCGTGGCGAACAACACACAGATCGACTCGCTGGTGGCGATAGCCGCGCGCGGTGAGGCGGATATTGCGATTGTCGGGAATGAGTTCCTTCACCTTGATCCTCTGAAAGAAGCGAAGCTGATTGAATGGATCGATACAACGCGAGCGCGCCTGCGGCGCGCCCATGCACCGGATATCCCCGTGACAACGGCGGATACTTACGACAAGCTCCTCAATGCCGCCAGCCTTCTCGATACGGTGGATGTGATCATGGCGAATTGCTATCCCTACTGGGAAGGACGTCACATCGACGAAGCGATTGTCACACTCCATAACGCATCCGCAGCATTGCGCAATCGCAGCAATGGAAAAACCATCATCATCTCGGAAACCGGCTGGCCCACCTGCGGAGAGACGAAAGGAGCTGCTGTTCCAAGTCTCGAAAATGCGATTCGGTATCACCGCGAGGTGGTCACCTGGTCACGCGTTAACTCGGTCCCGGTATTCCACTTCGAGGCATTCGATGAGCGATGGAAAGTCGCCAAGGAAGGCCAGCGTGGTGCTTGTTGGGGCTTGTTCGACGAGCATGAGCAACTTAAACCGGGCATGGACACCCTCTTCGCCTGTTCGGAGACCAACAACACCTGGTCACCAGACACGATTCCCTGCGGAGCACCCGGTATTCCGATGGTACATCTGACGTTCATCCCACCGTGGAAAGCTAACCCCGCCGAACTCATTGGACGCGTGTGGCATGTGAATCCTCAGGACTACCGAATCGTGGTGTACCTCTATGCGTGGCACAGTCAGTGGTGGAGTAAACCATGGGCTGACAGTTTGATCCTGGAGATCGATCCGGCGGACTGTTCGTTCCGTTGCCCGATCACGACGGGTGGCGTCGATCATTTTGCTACGAGATTCGCCGTGTTCCTGATTCACAAGAGTTTTACTCCGGATACCTGTCTCCCATGCGTGGATTCCATTCCCCGAAGGATGTACGATAGTTCAGCGGCCTATGTCGAGTATGACCGGGATCCCTGTGGATATTTTCGCTCGCTGCTCGTCCGCTCCGATCTCATACTCGCCGGTTCGGAAGCGGCAGGCATTTTTCGAACGACCGACCGCGGACAGCATTGGTCCCGACAGGATGACCCGAAAACCGAACCCAGTGCGGTACTGGATATCATAGATCGGGATGACATGGGGACATTTAAAACCGCGCAGTGGGAAGGCATAATTCGGGGTGATTGGGATGGCGCGGTGTGGCATGGCGCACTGCCGAGTCAATTCAAGACGGGTTGGATGGATAGCGATGTAACACCCGACGGATGGTCCATGCAACTTGCCGCAGCCACGAATCATGGTGTGCGTATCGCGACAGATCAAAACAATATTGAGTTCAATGAAGCCGGACTGCAGGTCACTCAGACGACCGCAGTGGCATTCTCCCCGCTTGTGACGGATAGCACCATACTGCTCTACGTGGGAACCGCCGATACAGGTGTGTATCGCACAATGAGAATGATCAACGATGCGGAGAGCCCCGTCGCATTTCCAACATCCATGGAAATCGGAAGGCCGTATCCCATGCCAGTCAAATCCGTGGTGACAATCCCGGTACGAATAGTCCGACCAGGTACCGTCCGCATCGAGATCGCTGACGCGCTCGGCAGGACGGTTGGCACGGTGTTCGATGGCTACATGTCGTCATCATCCTCGACGTTGCAATGGGATGCGAGAGGACGAAGCCCGGGGCTGTACTTCCTACGCATGATCTCGCGCAACAACACTGCAGTGGCACGGATATTGGTTGTGCCGTGGTAGGGTCCGCGTGTGCTGCGACATCCATCGAACAAACAGCGGGGCTCCATGGCCCCGCCTTCCTATTATGCAGCGGGCAAGGTAGCTGCCATTCCCATGCATTCCGATCCATACATACTCGATACCGACACTTTTCGAGATGGACATTCACGCAGACCGAGCAGTCACGATGGCGAAGCAACTATCTCGGGGACTCGAACAGGACACTGATGCTCCGCCTCTCGTGAATGCGGCGAATCGCCTCTCCGAGCAATGGCGCGATGGATACAATTTCCAGTTTACTCGAGCGAAAGGCACGCACCGACTCAACGCTATCAGTGCAATACAGGCGCTCGATCGGACTCGCTTCGAGTTTCGCGATGCCCTCCTCGTTGAAGAGGCAGTGTGTGATCGCCGCGACGATTCTCCGCGCTCCAAGGTCTCGCAAGCGTTTCGCCGCCTCGATGAGTGTTCCACCTGTGGTGGAAAAATCGTCAACGATCAGCGCGGTTTTATCCTTCACATCGCCAATGATTTCGTACACCTCCGCACGCTCGTCGTGTCCCTTTCGACTCTTGTTGGCAATGGCGAGTGGTAGACCCAACGTTTCGGCATAGGATCGCGCGGTTTTGACAAAACCGACATCTGGCGAAACGACGACGGAATCTTGATCCAGTTCCTTCGCAAGTGCTTTGCACAATGTGGGGTACGCACGCAGATCGTCCACCGGAATGGTAAAAAATCCTTGAATCTGCGGAGCGTGAAGATCGAGAAAAACGATGCGGTTCGCCCCCGCTGCCTGCAGCGCATCGGCACACACCCGGGCACGAATCGAGACGCGAGGCTCATCCTTCTTGTCACCCTTCGCATAAGCGAAATATGGGACGAGAATGGTGACCGACGCTGCACTGGCGCGCCTGAACGCATCGACCCAGAAAAGGAGTTCCATGAAATTGTCGTTCACTGGATAGGCAGTAGACTGCACAAGAAAAATGTCCTTCCCACGAACATTCTCACGTATCCGAACGAAGATGGTCCCTTCGGAGAAGTGTATGACATCCTTCTCACCTTGTCGCACTCCGAGGTGCTCACTAATCGCGGTTGTCAGGTATGGACTTCCAGTACCACCAAAAATAGAGATCGAGTCATCGGGATGCATCAAGTATTCCTCCTTCTCGTTCTGGAATGTGCTCCATCATACAAGCACGCCATGGACTCCACTCCCAATTTAAAGCTCGGCGAGTGGAGATGACTGCTCTCCGCGCTGCTCACATGAATCTTCAAAAACAATGTTTGTCTGGCATAATCCAGCCGTTCATTTCTCAGTAGTTAATCAATCGCTGTAAAAATGGTGGCAGGTCCTCAAAGCGACGCACAATGCGCCTGACCCACCGTTCACACTGTTCCCATGGATCGGATAGATCGAGATAATCCTGGCTCTCGGAGACGACGACTGAGGTCCAGGATGCACTCGCCGTCGTTCCTGCCGCGTGCATGTCGAGGATGGCTTTACCTCGTATATCACTCCGCGTTCCGGTCTCGGGAGGATGACGCAAGGCGGCGTTGATTTCTTCATCGCTTATGAGGCGGTGCCGTAGCAGTCCCGCATTGTCAAGACGACGGAAGAGTCCGTCATCACCCAGTGTATGGTAACCAATATCCAAGCGGATCAGATCAATAATGTTGTTGATGATTCCGTGTAAATCCGGTGACTCGTTGAACGTGGCCTGATGGATGGCGAATGTGTCAGGATAAAGATGCCGGAGAAAACCTTCACTCATGTTTCGCAGGATAAACACCGGAATTCTGCTCGCATGGATAGCGGACCACCAGAGATTGATCTCGCCCCAACGTCGGCCGTGATTCGAAAGATAGTCGCTGAACAACCTTCTTTTGATGAAGAAGTCCAGCATCAGCGAAAGGCGGTCGTGTGGATCACCCGATTCGATGAGAGACAGAACGTGATCGAGGCGCTCCAGCGCTTCGTTTGCGTAGGAGGGAAGCGCGTGTTGATACTTCTCGAGAACGGCAAAATAGCGGCGCTGAACCTCACACGGCGTGAGCCGATGATACCGGTCAATCTGCACGTGTGATGATGGGTGATCAGAAATCGAGCGAAACAGCTGTGTACTGTTAGTGATACAGATATCATCGACGAAAGAAACGCCGAGATCAATCAAGTGCATTACCATGACTGTGATTGCGGAAAGATACATGCCAAGCTCGGACATCAGACTATCGTCCATCTCGAGATGTTGTCTACGATAAAACGGATACGCCTGACCACAAAGACTCTCATCGCGTTGAGACACAAGCGAGAGTTCGTAAGGAGCGCCACACTCCTTTCGTATATGCGCTGAGCGCTGAAACACTGCGATCGAGGAACAGGTGGGATCGTGTGAGAGCGTTCCAGCCCCAGAGTACACTCGGGTGATCAAGAATGGAACGAGTTGCTGTCGCAAGAAGCCCAGAGATATCCTTCGATGCATCAACACCGACCGATGCATCCCTTGCGTGGTTTCGCCACGTGTATACCCGTAATCCCTGTTGTTCTTGATCAATGCGCAGCGTTCGTACGGCCTCTCGTCAGTGACGCTTTTGACAACGCGCTCGAGCATTCGCTCGATAGTTCTCTCGTAAATGACCGCTGAACGGAGATCCTGCACTTCCGGTGTGGCAACTTCGATTCGATGTCCTCGCTCACGACAAAGCTGGCCACCCCAGGAGAAGAACCTCCCATGCGGCAGATCGGCACTCGGAAGATGCGGGTAGTCTCCGAGCTTGCCGTACAGATGCTTGATGAAACGCTCACGCGTTTCATCAAGCGAATCCATGGAACACGTTGGTTCCACCGACTGGCACTGTATCGCGAATTCGATTTCCGAACCGAACAGAGGCATGGCGCAATCGTGCTCCCTGCCTTCTATTCGGCCGAGATGCGCTGACGCAGGCCTCGGTACATCACCGTGGAATCAGCCTCCCCCAGGTAATTCGATATCATATCCTTTTCAAGAGCGCGCTGGGCTTGAAGATCCGGCACCGGCGGCTGCGTTCTGGAAGGTGGGCGCTCCAGAGCAACCGTAAGTGGTTCACGCATCTTCATCCCGTGCTTCGTTGCCTCCGGAATGACAGCTGTTTCATCGAAGAATTCGGTCATGATCGAGGCTCCTGTGTATGTGTATTGCTGTGGGTATCATGGATCGTGAGTTCATGGGATCGCAGCGTGGCACAATGGGTGAACATACGTTCGCAGTTCTCCCACAAGCGGTCCGCCGCGTACATGCATTCTGTGCGATGCAGAGTTGCGATGGGATAGCGTACCTGAATCCCAAGCCGACCACGCTGCAACGCAAGTCGGACTCCGCCACTTGACGACGCATTGTACTGGAGTATGAAGAAAGCGAGCCTCGATCGCGCGCGCGGGTTGAAGTGGGCGATGTGGATCCCGCTTGGGATTGAGAACGTAATGCTGCTCCCTTGGAAATGCGCAAGAATCGAGTACTTCTGTTGATCCACAGCTATACAAGGCTGAATGGTGTACTCAACGTCGTCGAGAGCGTTTTCCCCTGGCTCCGGGGTGATGCGCCATGCCCTTTCCGCTGCGGCCATGTGCAATGCATGAAGCGCTTCGATGTTTTGATCGCTGTCATCGTACCTTTCGATCAGGGACAAGCGCTTTCCAGCCATTACGCCAAGGGAGTCTTCTATACAGGATTGCACAGCCTGTTCCAGATCCCGAGCGCGTCGCTGGTCATAGCGGGGAATTTCGCCTCGCACTACAATTCGTAAGTCAGCATCCAATCCAACCCGGACCAAGGGGTAACGTTGACTGAGCAGAACCAGCGCCCAGAGAATGTCCTTTCGAGGAAACGATTCCCTCTGGAAGCACGCGGTAATTCCGACTTCCACATCCCCAAAAGCGACCGTGGTCGATTCGAGCATACTCGTTCCGATGGTATGCTGGGAATGTGAGCAATTCTCATGTCAAACTCAAATCCATCTCTTGCATCGCACCTTGATAGCTGCCCTTCCCACGGGAAAACTGGTCACAGGATCCGTCTTCAATCAAGCCGTACTGTGTGAGTAATCATATCACAAAAGTTTGCAGGGCTGACCGGGCAACTGTAAACCATCTCAGTTTTCGTCAGAGATGGCGTCTTCCTGATCTTGATAGGATTGCATTACGAGAGCATTTCGCTTTCAGCGGAAGGAGATTTCGAGGCGGCAGACAAAAAAAAGCTCCCCTCGGCGTGCCCAGGCCAAGGGGAGCTAGAATGAGGTGAGCAGTTCTAGAAATCAAACAAATCGCTGAAGAAGTCCTTCTTCTTGCGCTTGCGCTCGTGGTAGTGGTAGTCGTCGTCGCGGTGCGTGGAACGCGGGGCTTCGACGGGTCGGGGATCGGCGCGACGCGGGTCCGGCTGCGATGGCGGCTCGGGCTGAATGTCGTCGAGCGAGCGTTCGATGATTTTATCCAACTCTCCCCTGTCAAGCCAGATACCGCGGCAGGACGGGCAATAATCGATCTCGATTCCCTTGCGCTCGGCGATCTGCAAGGCGGTGTCGGCACATACGGGACATTTCATACTTCCTCCGGATTTCCATTGATGGCGTTGGTCACTTCAGCGCAACATCGGAAACGGGGAGGCGGGTTCCTTTTGCCCGAAGCGCGGGCGGGTTCCGCATCCACAACGACGCGCCGGCATGTCGTTCTGTAATCGATTTGTAATGTCCTGCACTTGTGTGGTGACGCTCACGGCAGTAGTTTTCCCGAAACATGCGCGCATCGCGTCGATTCGCAGGAAATCCGTTTTTTCCGGAGCTTCCCTTTGTTCAAGTCAACACCCGGTCATCGCGTTCTCTTTCGTCTGATGCTCATGGCATTGCTGTGCGCCATGCTTCCAACTTCATCCGCCCTGACGCAGGTGCTGACCGTGGGTTCTGCACTGCAACGGGATGATATTCCGGGAACGCTGCTGCGACCCGAGGCGAAACTGGCCTGGCCGCTCGCCGATCATCTCGTGTCGCGCACAGCGTTGCGGTCAGTGCTGGGAGAACAGTCCGATTTTCAGGGACTGCCGCGCATCGTCACCTCGCTACACACGCTGGATCAGGAGGTGGAATTCCGCTCTCCAGCTGACGCCATTGCGATCATGCTGGGCGGGAGTCTTTCGGCGACGAGGCGCGTGCTCGTGGGAGATGCGCGCTTCGCGCTGCGGTATCATGGACAATGGCTGTCGGATTTCACCGGTAGCGGCATCGACACACGCATCGAGGCGGAAGCGGGCCGCGCGCGCGATGTGAGCGTGGTCACCGCCGTGGACCGCAATGTGAGCAGCGACTACGTCCGCATGGAAATGGGGATGTCCTACGCCGCACGGCTGCACGCGGTGCTGCATGCCACGCGCCACTGGATGAACGACGGTAACCGCAAGGACGCCGCCTACGCCTATGTGTTGCTCGATGTGCTGCGGGAACCGCTGCTCTCGCTGGGCTACGCCTGGTCGTGGGCCGACAGCGAGTGGTCCACCTGGCGGGCCACCGGCACACGCTACGATCCGCGCAGGCGCCTGTACTCCTGGGATTTCAGCTACCATCCCTACTTCACTCCGCTGAAGGAGCGCGGCCACACCGCCCTGCTACTGCTGCAATGGCCGCTGGCGGAAGCGGTAACGCTGCGTGGCAAGGCCTCGATTCCGTTGTGGTCGGCGGGACGCCTGAAGTGGCTGCCCGCGAGCGGCGCCCTGCCGTGGCCGTATGATTTCGATGCGACCTACGAGATCCGGGATATACTCGCCACGCAGTACGAGGCGGGTGTGTTCGTGCAACTCGATGAACGCTTCGCGCTCGACCTCGGCGCGGAGTATTTTCGCAAACCCTACTATCGCTATGGCGCGGGACACTTGACCGTGCTGGTCAATCTCGCTCCGGCCGAATAGCTCGGGCGCGACACATAGAGCCATGAAGTTTATGAAAAAAGCTACACGCATCGCTTTTCCATCATCCATACCATCGCCGGCACGGCGGGAGGAGGCAGCATGATCGTGGTCATTCTGTGCGGCGGACGCGGCACACGCATTCGGAATGTGTCGGAGAGTATTCCCAAGCCCATGTTGCCAATCGGTCCGCAGCCCATTCTCTGGCATATCATGAAGCTCTACGCGCATCACGGCGTGAAGGATTTCATCCTCTGCCTGGGGTACAAGGGCTGGAAGATCAAGGAGTATTTTCTCAACTATTACGCGATGACGACAGACTTCACGCTCGATTTGCGCAATGGCGCCTCGGTGGAGTTCCACGGCCAGCGCGACACGGATTGGCGCGTCACCTTGGCCGAGACCGGCCTGGACAGCATGACCGGGGCGCGGCTGTGGAACGTGCGCAAGTATCTCGAAGGCGAAGAGCATTTCTGCCTCACCTACGGCGACGGCGTGGCCGACATCGACATTGGCGCGAGCATTGCCTTTCACAAAGCGCATGGCAAGGTTGCCACCATCGCTGGTGTGCACCCGGCGGGGCGCTTTGGCGAGATGCATTTCGAAGGCGATCAGGTGTCGCATTTCCACGAAAAGCCGAACATCACCGAAGGCCGCATTAACGGTGGCTTTATGGTGTTCGACGCCAAGCGCGTATGGGATTATCTCTGGCCCGAGGAGCAGTTGAGTCTAGAGGCCGAGTCGCTTCCCGCCATGGCGAAAGCGGGCGAGATGATGGGCTTCCGCCACGACGGCTTCTGGCAGTGCATGGACACCGCGCGCGAATACGAAATGCTTAACGCGATCTGGCGCGGAGGCAAGGCGCCGTGGAAGGTGTGGGACTGAGCGATGGAACACGCGTTCAAGCAGTACTACGAAGGCAAGCGCGTGCTGGTCACGGGCGACACGGGCTTCAAAGGATCGTGGCTGAGCATTTGGCTCAGGGAGCTCGGCGCCGACGTCACGGGCTACGCTCTCGAACCTCCGTCCGAGCCCAACAATTTTTCCATCTGCGGCCTGGCCGGGAAAATCCGTCACGTGCACGGCGACGTCCGCGACCTGCCCGCGCTGATGGCGGTGTTCGAAGAAACGCAGCCGGATGTCGTGTTTCATCTCGCCGCGCAAGCGCTGGTGCGCTATTCGTACGAGGTTCCGCGCGAGACATTCGAAACCAATGTGCTTGGTACCATCAACGTACTCGAAGCCGTGCGCAACACGCCGTCGGTGCGCACGCTGGTGGTGGTGACCAGTGACAAATGCTATGAGAATCGCGAACAGGTGTGGGGCTACAAGGAAAACGACCCGATGGGCGGCGACGATCCGTACAGTGCCTCGAAGGGTGCGGTGGAAGTACTGTTCCGCTCCTATCTGAAATCCTTCTTTCTGCATCGCGAGGGTTTCGGCGGCGTGAGCGTGCGAGCCGGCAATGTGATCGGCGGAGGCGACTGGGGCCGCGATCGTATTGTGCCCGACTGCATACGCGCGCTGCGCGAGGGACGTGCCATCGATGTGCGGAATCCGCTGGCCATTCGTCCCTGGCAGCATGTGCTCGAACCACTGAGCGGCTATCTCTGGCTTGGCACACGCGTGCATGAGGATGTGGAGCGGTTTTCCGGCGGTTGGAATTTCGGTCCGGCGGACAGTTCCGCCAAATGCGTGCGCGACCTCGTGGCGGCCATGATACGCGAATGGGGCGACGGGGCCTGGCGCGATTTGTCGGAACACAACGACCATCGACTGCATGAAGCGGGATGGCTGCGCCTGAGTTGCGACAAGGCCCATTTCATGCTGCCGTGGTCGGCGGTGCTGTCCTTCGAGGAGACCATGGCGTTGACCGTGAAATGGTATCGCTACTTCCACGAGTATCGCGACACCAACATGTATCAGTACTGTGTGCATCAAATTCGCGAATACACAAAACTCGCTCGGGACAAGGAGCAGCTGTGGGCCATTTGACGCATGAGTACGGACAGGGCATGACGCGGGAGGATCTTCCGGCGCTCGATGACCGTCGCGTACTTCTCACCGGCGCCACGGGCTTTCTGGGCCGGCACGTGCTTCGGGCACTGCGCTTGGCTGGCGCGGCGGTGTGTGCGACGCATCTGCCTTCGGAGCATCCCCAGTTCGAGAGCGGTGTATCCGGTATTTCTCTCGACATCACCGACCACGACGCCCTGCGCACCTTGCTTGCGGAATTGCAGCCCGACACCATTGTACACTGCGCGGCACACATGGGCAGCGAGCGCAGCTACGCTTTCGCCGAAACAGCAATGCGCGTGAACTTCCTGGCCACGCACAGCATGCTGCTGGCGGCGGGCGATGGCATCGCCGGATTGCGGCGCATTGTGCTGATCGGTTCGGCCGAGGAGTACGGCGATGCGACCGAATTCCCTCTGCACGAGGACATGCCCGCGCGCCCGGTGTCGCCCTACTCGGCGTCGAAAGCGGCCGTCACGCAAAGCGCCATGCTGTACCACACACTGTTCGGTCTGCCCGTCACCGTGCTGCGCCCGTTCATCATCTACGGCCCGGAGCAAGCACCGTGGATGATGCTGCCGCAACTGATCCGCCATGCGCACGACGGACGGGATTTTCCCATGACGCCCGGCGAGCAGACGCGGGATTTCGTCTACGTGGAGGATGTTGCGCGCGCCATACTTCTCGCCATCGCGGTGGAGGAAGCAAGCGGACAGATTTTCAACATCTGCTCGGGAGAAGAGCGCAGCATACGCTCGGTCGCGGAAGAGACCGTGCGCCTTATGGGCAATCCCGTGCGCCTCGACATCGGCGCCCTCCCCTACCGCAGCAACGAGGCGATGCGACTGGTGGGCAGCAACGACAAGGCGCGGCGCATCCTCGGGTGGACGTCGCGCATCCCATTCGACGAGGGCCTGGTCCGCACCATCGATTGGTACCGCCGGAACGGTTTCGGCGAGTGAAGGTGAACTGTTGTTCTTTTTTCCAGAAAGCACGCTCCGCATGAACGCATCGATATTCGCCCTGTTCTTCCTTTTTCTGCTTTCGAGCGCGTCACAAGCGCAAAGCGCGTTTCGCAATGCCACGGCGGATTTCGACAAGGGAGATAAACTGTACTCCGAGGAGCGCTACAAGGAAGCGCTGCGCGAATACCAGCGCCTGCCCGTTTCGGTCGAAGCACACAAGCGCATCGGCGCGGCACAGATCAAGTTGTGGGACATGAACGCCGCCATCGCATCGCTGCGCAAGGCGGTGGCCCTGGCCGAACGTGACAGCGAAGCGCTGGCGTTGCTCGCGGAAGCACTGAGCTGGAAGGGCGACTTCGATGAAGCGTCGGCGCTGTACCGGCGCTCACTCGCCGACAAGACCGCGCCGGTGTCGGTGCGTCTCGGCTATGCACGCACGCTCTCCTGGTCGAAGGACATTGACGGCGCGCTGGAGCAGTACCGCATCGCGACGCGGGAATTCCCCCGCAACCTCGATGCGCACATGGGCCTGGCCGAGATGTTGAGTTGGAAAAAACAATTCGATGCATCCATCGAAAGTTACCGCCGCGTGGCGGAACTCACGGATATTTCCGCATACAAGAGCGTGGCGTTGTCCCGCGTGGGGAAAGTGCAGACCTGGAAAGGCGACATGAAGGCCGCAAAGGAGACGTACCAACGCGCACTGAGATTGAATGCGAAAAACCCCGACGCGATGTTCGGTCTCGGCGAATTGCATGAGTGGGAGGGAAATTACCCGGAAGCGAAAGCCCTTTACCAGCGCATACTGCAAGCGCAGCCAGAGCACAAGGCGGCGAAGGCGAAGCTGATGCAGTTACTGTGGGTGAAGTGAGCATGGCGCTATCCGCTCGCGTGCCGGATGACCACGCCATGCCCGTACCGGGCCGAGCGGCGAAGTTGTTGCTGCACGTGCTGGTGTTCGCCGCGTTTCAGAGCATGCTGTTCTTCGCGCTGTGGTGGTTCGATCCAGGGCACACCAAGCACCTCGTTCTCTTCGTGCCACTCACCATCGCCACATTCTGGCTGTTTCACGAATCCTTCATCTACTGGTTTTATTTGCTCGGCATGCGCGCACCGCGGCATCGCACCGCCGCCGAGGGCCTGCGTGTGGATGTGTTTACCACCGCCGCGCCGGGCGAACCATTGGACATGTTCGCCCGCTCACTTCCCGCGCTCGTGGCCATGCGCTATCCGCATCGCAGCTACCTGCTCGATGGCAGCGGCAGTGCGGAATTGCGCGCGCTGGCGGAATCGCTGGGGATGGAGCGCATCGACTGCACGGATGTGGGAGGTGCCAAGGCCGGCAAGGTGAATCATGCGCTGGCGCGGACCTCGGGTGATATCGTGCTGGTGATCGATCCGGATCACGTGGCGCGGGAGGATTTTCTCGATCGCGTACTCGGGCATTTCGACGACGAGCGTGTGGGTTTTGTGCAGGTCGTGCAAGGCTATCACAATCAGGGCGCGTCGTTTGTGGCGCGCGCGGCGGCGGAGCAGACCTACGGATTCTACGGTCCGATTCTCATGGGCATGCATGGCTACGGCTCGCCGATTGTGATCGGCGCGAACTGCACATTCCGCCGCGCGGCACTGGATTCGATAGGCGGACATGCGGTGCATCTCGTCGAGGACTTCGTAACCTCGCTGCGCCTGCACGCGCGGGGTTGGCGATCGGTGTATGTTCCGGACATCCTGTGCCGGGGATTGGTGCCGGAGGATCTCGGCGCGTATTTCTCGCAGCAGTTGAAATGGGCGACGGGCATGTTTCGCGCCTTGTTCACGCAGCTGCCGAAGCATGTGGGACAACTGCGCGGGTGGCGCGCGCTGAGCTACGTACTCAGCGCGACGTATTATTTCAACGGCGTGCCGATGTTGATCAATCTGCTTCTGCCCATCATCTTTCTGTTCTCAGGATGGTGGGCGGTGGAAATGCCGATCAAGGGATACTTCGCCCATCTGCTTCCCTTTGTCGCGAATTTCCTGTTGCTACATCTCGTCGCGCAGCGCTGGATGCGCCACCCATCCGAACGCGGACTGCAATGGCGCGGCGCCCTGCTCAAGCTGGGGAGCTGGCCGGTGTACGTGCTGGCTTTGCTGTATGCCATTGCGGGTGTGAATGTCCCCTATCTCCCGACGCCGAAAACCCGCGGTGTGCGCGGGAGCGCCTGGCTGGTGCTGCCGCATGTGGCGGTCATGCTTCTTTCGCTCGCGGCCTTGCTGTACGCATGGCAATCACCCCTACGTGATTTCGATGGCACGCGCTTGATGATGTTCTTCGCCGTGTTGAACATGCTGTTGCTCGCGCCGTTCCCGCTGATCGCGGTACTGGAGCGCCTCCGCGCGAGGGAGCGTGCCGCATGAATAAGCGACGCATCCCCGTATTGCTTGTGCTGCCCGCGTATCTCGCGGCCTTGTGGCTCGCCTTTCCCCACTTCGATACGCTGTACACCGATGGAGTCAGTACGGCACGTGTTATGATCGGACGACTCGCGATGAGCGCGGGAGTGCTCCCCGAACACGACGGTCTGCTGCTTGGCGTGTATCGTCCGGAGTTGCCCTATGCAATGAGCACACTGCGCGGCATGGAGGGACGCATTGGCAAGCGCTTCGACATCATCTCTTTCTACACCACCTGGGGCGACCGCGAGGAGGATCAGTTTCCTTCCGCGCTGCTGCGCGCGGTGGATGAGCACGGAGCGGTGGCGATGATCACCTGGGAGCCATGGACAACGGAGTTCGCCATCAATGCCGGACGCGACGGCGATGCGCTGCGCACCGATCTCGCGGAGATCAGCTCGGGGCGCTACGATGCGTATATCCGCGCCTGGGCACGGGAAGCAGTGGTGTACGGCAAGCCGTTTTTCCTGCGCTTCGCGCATGAGATGAACAATCCGCAGTATCCCTGGTCCACGGCGGCGGGCAACGCCGCGGAGGAATTCATCCGCGCGTGGCGGCATGTGTGGAGCATATTCAACGACGTTGGCGCGCGCAATGCGATCTGGGTGTGGTCGCCCAAACGGGAGGCCCCGCGCGAACTGTATCCCGGCGGCGCGTATGTGGATTGGGTCGGCACGGGCGTGTTCAACTACGGCACACGCGGCGAGGCCTGGTACGATTTCGAGTACCTTTTTGAAAATGTGTACCGCGCTGCCATTGCTTACGACAAACCGGTGATGCTCGCCGAGCTCGCCAGCGTGAACAGCGGCGGCAGCAGGCCGAATTGGTTCAACGATGTCTGGCGAAAGCTTCCCTCGCAGTATCCCGCGGTGCGCGCGGTGGTGTTGTACGACAATCCCGTGGATCGCACCCTGCCGGGACAGGAAATCGACTGGTCCATTCTCGAAGACGACGCAACAATGCAGACTATTTCATCCGCTATCACACAGCAGGTATTCCGCAAATGACCACACGTATGCACATACTCCACCTCACCATTGCGGGCGCCATCGCCCTGTTTTCCGGTACCAGCGTCTTCGCTCAATGGCAGGCGAACGGCGTGGCCGCCTGCGCCGCACAGGGCGAGCAATTGCACGCGGTGTGCGGTGGCGAGGGCCAGGGCACAGTGACGAGCTGGGATGATTACCGCAACGGTACCGGAGATATTCTCGCGCAGAAGCTGGACGCGCTGGGCAATGCGCTGTGGCAGGCCAACGGCGTGCTCGTATGCGGCGCCTCCAATCATCAACTCGCGCCAGTGCTGTGCGGCGATGGAGCCGGAGGAGCGATTATCGTGTGGGAGGATTATCGCGCGGGCCTGTCGGCGGGAGACATTTACGCGCAGCGTGTATCGTCGAGCGGTCAGACGCTGTGGAGCGCGAATGGTGTGGCGGTGTGCACGGCATCGGGTGTGCAAATGCGTCCGGTGATCGCCAGCGATGGTCAGGGTGGCGCATTCATCGCCTGGGAGGATTATCGTGGCAGCAGTGCCAATGTGTACGTGCAGCGCATCGACGCATCGGGTGCGGCGACATGGAGCGCCAATGGCATTCCGGTGGCCACGGTGCAAGGTGCGCGCTACGTGCCCGCGATCGCCGCGACGAATGGTGACGTGGTCATCGCCTGGGAGGAAAACCGCAGCGGCAGCGAATTCGATCTCTACGCGCAGCGGCTGAACGCCGGCGGTACCGCGCTCTGGGGCGGCGACGCACTGGCCATTTGCACCGTCACCGGTGTGCAGGCGCAAATCGCCGCGGTGGCTGACGCCTCGGGCGCGGTGTATCTGGCCTGGCAGGACTATCGCTCCGGCAATCCCGACATGTACGGTCAGAAATTGGGAAACGGCGCCGTGCTGTGGTCGGCCAACGGTGTCTCCGTCTGCAGCGCATCCGGTACGCAGGAGGAGCCCGCTATCGTGGGCGATGGCGCGGGGGGAGCGATTGTGGCCTGGGCGGATTATCGAAGCAATCAGGGAAATATCCACGCGCAGCGCATCGGCGCGCAAGGCGCGGCACTGTGGATGAACGACGGCATCGCCGTCTGTGCCGCACAGGGTACGCAGCACGCCCCCGGCATATCTACCGATGGCGCGGGTGGCGCCGTGATCGCCTGGGCGGATTACCGTGTCGCGGCGGGTGATGTGTATGCGCAGCGTGTGGATGCGAATGGCACCGCCATCTGGACAGCGAATGGCGTCGGCGTGTGCACCGCCAGCGGAACACAGATGGATCCCGTGCTCGCTGCCGACGGCGGCGGTGGAGCGGTGGTGCTGTGGACGGATTACCGCGGCGGTGCCGGCGATATTTTTGCTCAGCGCATCAACCAACACGGAACACCGCTTCCTGTGACTCTGGAGCTGTTCAGCGCCGAGCGCATCGATGGCGATGTGCTGTTGCGCTGGCGCAGCGGTGCGGAGTGGAATGTGCTGGGCTACGAAGTGCATTCATCGAACGGCGATGGAACATGGCGCCTCGAAGGCTTCGTTGCCGCGCTGGCGCATAACGGCGCATCGTACGAATTCCGCGTGCTTGCGCCCACGGCCGATCGTTTCCGCTTGCGCATCATCGACACCGACGGCAGTGAGGATTTCGGTCCGGAATTGCGGGTGAACTCGATGCCGATTTCGATACTGTCGGAGTTGACCACGCATCCCACACCCGCGCACGATCATGTGAATCTGAGTTTCGAAGCTCCCCCGGGTCTCCCCTTGCACATCAGCATTGCGGATATCGCCGGACGGAATTACGTTTCAGACACGCACCTGTTCAGTAGCGGCGGTCGGCAATGGTGGCGTGTTTCGCTCGCGGGATTGCCGCCCGGGACGTATCTGCTGCGGGTGGCCTCGCCTTCCGCGCAGCGGCAGCGATTGATCGTCGTCGCGCGTTGACACCCCGGCAGCCTTCCGGGATTTATCTGTGCTAATCTGCGTGTAATCTGCTCTGAAAATAGTGTCGCTGCCTGCATCATGCGCTTCTGCGCGGTAATGAGTTGAGTAAAGAGTGAAGAGTAAAGAGGAAAGTTTGACGGAAGTCGCCCGAAGCCAAACCGTACTTCCGCTGCCCTCGCAGTCAATCGACGTGTGTTTCTCGTCACTTTCGACAGCGGTCGTTGGATTTCTACTGCGGCGTCAAATTGCTCGGATCCTTGCAGACTTCCACGAATAATCTGTGATAATCCGTGTGAAATCTGTGAAATCCGTGGTTTTAAAACCGTGTCGAATCCGAATAATCCAATCACCGCACCATTTTCATTCTCCCGGGTGTGACGAAGGAACATGAATGACTGTGGTTTTAAACCCGTGTTTCGATCTTCCTCGACGAAGCAGCTATCCAGCTATTTCTTCTCGCTTTCCTCCACGAGCGCATCGAGCGTGCGCTTGAGTTTATCGATCTCTTCGCCATAGCGCGCCCACTCGCCGCGCTTCTGCGCCTCGATTGCGCGATTGTATTGTTCGACAGCGGACTTGGCGAGGTCGCGCGCGCCACGCGGCGCAGCGCTGCCGACGTTCGTCGGTGATGTAGCGCCGGAGCCCTCCGTCGGCGTTGCCGGACTGCGGCGTTGGAACACCGCGAGCAACGCCGCCTCGAGCGTGGGTTCCATGGCGAGGCGATTGTGATAGGCCACGATGATGCGCTTGAGTTCGGGAATCTTGCCCGACGTGGCTTGCAGATACACCGGTTGCACGTATATCATCTCGTTTCTGATCGGAATCACGAGAAGATTGCCGCGATACACGCGTGAACCTTGCTGATTCCACAACGTGAGCTGCTGCGAAATCACCGGATCCTGATTCATGCGGCCGATGATTTGCATGGGCCCGAAAATTTGCTCCTGTTTGGGAAAATTGTACACGAGCATTTTTCCGTAATTGTCACCATCGCTGCGGGCGCAGAGCCAGGCAATCATATTGTCGCGCTTGTTCGGCGTGTAGGGAATCATCTGGATGAACTCCTCCGATTTCTCGCCGGGCAGGCGCATGATGGCGTAGTAGCTCTCCATCGGCACCACGTCCTCTTCGAGTTTTTCCGTGGCGATGTTCCACAAATCCTCTTTGTTGTAGAACACCTGCGGGTCCTCCATGTGATAGGTGGAGTACACCTGCGCCTGCAAGTCGAAGAGGTCTTGCGGATAGCGTACATGCGCCCGGAGCTTCTCCGGCATCTTGTCGGCCGGGAGGAAAAGATCGGGGAAAATTTTCGCGTACGTGCGTACGAGTGGATCGCGCTCGGGGTGATAGGCGTAGAAACGCGTCTCGCCGTTGTAGGCGTCGATCACGATTTTCACCGAATTGCGCATGTAGTTGTACCCTTCCATCGGCTTGGAATACGGGAAGGCGTTGCTGTAGGTGTACGCGTCCTGCATCCAGTACAGACGTCCGCCGGCCACCACCAGGTAGGGATCCTCGTCGTAGGCGAGGAAGGGCGCTATGCTGCGCACGCGTTCGGCGATGTGCCGCTTGTAGAGGATGCGGCTTTCGCTGCCGATGTACCCCGAAATCAGGATGTTCATGTCGCCGAAATGCATGGCGAAAATCAGTCGACGGAACAGCGAGCCGATGGATACGCCCGCGTTCTCACGGTAGCGCGTCATCTGGTTCTGGTCGCCCAACGGGTAGTCGAATTCCTCGATATTCCCCTTCACAATCACCGGCGTATTGGTGGCTTCACCGAAGTAGATCTCCGGACGTTGCACATCGAGTCCGTGCTCGGATACCGGCGGGATGTCGCGGATGAACAGTTCCGGCAAACCCTCCTCGGTCACCACATTCACTGGACTCATGCCGAGTCCGTACCCGTGCGTATACACGAGATTCAGGTTCACCCAGGTCTGCGCATTGGCGGGCAGTTTGCTTTGGTCCAACTCGCGCGCGCTGAGCATCACCTGGCGGTAGCTGCCATCCGGCAGCCGATAGCGATCCACATCCACATCGGGGAAGGTGTAGTACAGGCGGATCACCTGCAGCTGGTCCAGCGTGCTGGCCAGGGGACGATAATCCCAGAGCATGATGTTGCGAATGGTCGCGCTGTCGGCCACGATGTCGTCGTACATCATCGTGTAGCGCGGATTCATGGCCTTCTCCTCAACGCGATTGAGATCGAAGGCGAAGCGCGTGAATTCGATGTTGTTCCGAATGTATGGCAGTTCCTTGCTCTGCTCGTTCGGATCCACGATGAACTGCTGCACCAGCGCCGGTAGCAGCGCACCCGCCACGATGGCGAGCACGAAATATGCACCGAGCCAGCGTAGCAGCAATTTGAAATTCCGCGCGAACAGCGTGTACACCAGCACGCCCGCAGTGGCGAGCGACATCAGCGCCATCACCCAGGCGGCGGGGAGTTGCGCATACACGTCGGTGAAACCCGCACCGTAAAAACTCGATGAGCGGTCGGAGGTAAGGATGTCGTAGCGTCCGAGCCAGTACACGACGCCCACCAGCACGAAGAGCTGTGCCAGCACCACCGCCAGATGCTTGCGCGCCGCAGCGGAAATGGCGATGCGTCCGAAGGCGAAGGACACACCCTGCCGTACGATGTACACGAGCACCACGCCGATGAGCGTGAGTACCGTGGCGCCGATGAGCCAGCTTACAATCGAACCGATGAAGGGAAGTTGCTGCACGTAGAAGGAGACGTCGTTCCCGAATATCGGATCGCTTATGCCGAATCCCTCGGCGTTGAGAAACACCAGCGCGTCCATCCACGTCCCGCTCAGCATGTTCGCCATGATGAACGAAAGGAACACTGCCGCGCCGTACACCAGCCAGCGAATCACTTTCGCGAAGCCGTCGATCACCGCCTGCAAGCGTGGATCCACGGTGAGATTGCTCTCGGATTTCAAACTCACGCGCAGGTGCAGTACGAATTGCAGGAAAAAGACCACAAATCCCACAACCCACATCGTGATCTGCGTGCCGTAATTCGTCCAGAACACTGCGCCGTAGTCCACATCATCGAACCACCACATGTCGGTGAGGAAGGATGAAAGCATACCGAGCAGTATCAGCAACGCTATCAGTGCACCGATGGTGATGGCGAGTACGCGTTTGGGCTTCATATCATTGACCATGGCTGGGGTACATGATTTCAATCTACGCTTTCACCCGGCAAGTCCCAACACGGCGCAGCATGGGGGCTCAGACCAGGTCCGCGAAGGAGCCGTCGACGAGCAGCAGCAGCTCATGAGGATCGAGCAACATCTGCGTTCCGCGCACGCCTGCACTCACGTAAATGCGCTCGTGCAAGATGGCGGTTTCATCGATCCATGTGGGGAAGGGCTTTTTCATGCCCACGGGCGAACATCCTCCGCGAATGTAGCCGGTGAGCGGCAGCAGCTCCTTTGCCTTCACCATCTCGATGCTTTTGTTGCCGCTCACGGTGGCGGCCTTTTTCAGATGCAATTCGAAATTTCCCGGTATGCAGAACACCAGCACGCCCGTCTTGTCACCACGGGCCACGAGCGTTTTGAACACTTGCTCCTCCGGTGCGCCGATGCTTTGCGCCACCGACACGGCATCGATGTGCTCGTCGTCGCAGGCGTAGGTGACGATTTCGTGCGAGATGTACCGGGCTTCGAGTATGCGTATGGCGTTGGTTTTCATAGGAAAAAAATACGCTTTCGTGCTTCGACTTCCATTTGCTCCACGGGGGCCCCTGCCCGCCGCACAACGAGCACATGGTGTGGTAAGAGAAAAAGCGGACAGGGCTGTGGCGCAACCCTGTCCGCTCGTTTTTACCAGTTCGCGCCGTGTATCGGCTCAGCGCCAGCGCCACACGCCCGGCTTGCGCGGACGCGACACAGGCTCGTCGTGCCTGACCACCACGCGCGGCTCGGGAGCCGAAGGCGAATGCATCGACACCATGCTTCCACCGGTCTTGCGCACCGTGGTATCGCCCATGGCGCGGAAGGAACGCTCGGCGGCGGCCACGATTTCGGGACGCAACCCTTCCTTCGCGATTTCCTCGAGAAAGGCGCGGCGACCCTGGATGATGTCTTTGATGAGCGCGTCGATTTGCTCGTTGGTGTACAGCTTGTGCACGTCCCATTCGTCCATGCGCCGACCGTCGGCTTCCACGATGGACATGGTACCGAGCACACCTTTTTCGTATTTGTTCGTGCCGCGCAAATCACCGCGCTGCACGGCCGCCATGAGTTCGAGAGGCACGCGCTCGGCCTTGCGCACGAGGCGCTTTTTCATCACACCGCGCTCCTCGTACTCTTCGATCACTTCGCCCATGCCGCCGGTGTTGTACAGACGGAAATGCACCTGGCCGGGGAAACGGTTGACCAGCTTCATGATGATGTCGTAGAAGCGATTCACCTTGCGGCCGCGGCTGCCGATGATGAAGTCGTCGGTGCCCACGATGCGCACGGAGTCGCCGGCCTTCTCGGGATTGGCGGCGAAGCTCAACGTGGATTCGCCGAAGAGATAGGCCAGCACGCCTTGCTCGGGCGTGAGCATTTGCGAGAACGGCATGATGGTGTTGCGCCGCGTGATGAACGCGAACCACAGCGCGTCGTTTTTCTCCAGACTCGGCAGGTTGATGGATTCCGCCGCGATGGAAATCATACGACCGTCGCGCTCGATGGCCAGCTTGTCCATGCGCACCACGGCGCGGCCGTTGCCGCAGAGACTCTCATCGAGGAAGTCGATGTTGCCCTGCGCGTCCACCATCACGTTTTCGAGCAATGCAGACTTGTGCGTGAGCGCGTGGAACATCGCCTCCTGATCGGATTTGCGCACGTCGGTTTTCACATAGAAGTTGTGCTCCGAACCGTAGGCGCTGCCGTCGTCTTTGAGGAAGCAGATATCGTCCTGCGAAGCATAGGTCATTTCGCCACGCTTCGGATCCATCTCGAGCTGATGGCAACTCCACGTGGATTTGCCCGTGGCCGTCATGCCGAAGAGAATCACGCCGTGGCGTTTCAATTCGTTGCTTTGCGCATCGCGCGCCACAACCACCTTGCTGCCGGCGTGCAGACCCAGCATGCCGCGCTCGTCGGCTGCCCACATGGCCTGGCGGAGGAAACCCTTTTTCTCCTCACCCAGATAATCACTGCCGAGGCAGATGTTCAGATTGAACTCGGGCATGGTGAGGATTTGCTGGCGGCTGGCATGCTCCTCGGGAATGTGAATCATGGTGATTTCCGGACCCGGCCTGCCACCCGGATCGTCGAGCAGATTGCCCCACATGTACGCTAGTCGCGAATTGCGCCAATCGCCCACGCTGAGATACAATGTGCAGATCGGATTGAAGTCCGGATTGTTGCCCATCTGTCGCGTGAGTTTGATGAAGGGCAGGGTCTTCATCCATTTCAGCACTTTCTCGAGTTCGTCGGGCGCGCCCTTCACCACTTTTTCCTGATAGGGCAGCAGATAGGGCAGGCGGACGCGTTCGGTACCGAGATACACGGTCTTGCCTGCGAGGCGCGAGCTTTGCACCGAGCGCCACACATGCGAACCGTAATTGGTCTTCTGCGCGTATTCCTTCACGCGTGGCTCGAGCCACTTCAGATCCACTTCCTTGATGTTCGGTCCTTTGAGCAACGGTACGAGTTGCTCGTAGAACTTTTTATAGTACGCATCGTCATAGATGTCTTTTGCCATAACTCACCTTCCCGTTACGCCGACAGAGTGGAGCACGTGCTGCGCCATTTCAGTCACCGTGGCCGTGCCCGCATTGAGCTGGTACACGGCGGCGGAGCGGAGCAGCTTGCCGAAGAAACGCTTTTGCAAATCGAAGCGCTCGCTGCTCTTCAGCAGCAAATGCCCGTTGTACCACGGCTCCTGCTTGCCGCCCGCGGTGCCGGCAGGGTAGCCGGCTTCGAGCATGTGCAGGGCATCCTCGGGTTGCAATTTCTGCATTGCCGTGGTGACAGGATCGTTGCGCAAAATGAACACATGCCGTATGTCGATGCGCTTGACGTGGCGCGCCATGCCGCCCAGCCAGTACGGATCGAGCATCGCGTGGCTCTTGCGGGCGCAACTGTAGCTGTACGGCGCGCCGCTGTTGAGCGGGCAGCTGTCCGTCGTGCGATGCTTCTCGTTGCGGCAATCCTCCACACGCGTGGTCACGTTCTCGCATTTGCACTTGTCGAAGAGCTTCGCCAGATCGTCCCACGCCTCCACCGTGTTGGTGGGCATGTACATTTTGCGCTCGGGATTGTCGGCCGCGGCCAGGCCGCCGCCGTAACGCACGAACAACGTATCGTAGCTGTGCAATGCAACTTCGGGACGCTCGGAGAAGAGGCGCCAGAACAGCTCGGTTTTTTTCGTACCCGAGGGTCCAATAAACAGCACTCCTTCGCCGTTGATGTCGAGCGACATGCCGCGGATGGCATGCACATCGAAGTTGCGCTCGGCCACGTCGGTCACCAGGCCCAGGGCCAGCGAACGCAGGGTGCCGTAATGGTCGCTGTTGAACAGCACGCCCGTTTTGGTGTCGGTGTTGTAGAACGCGTGCGATTCGCGTCCGCTCACACCATCCACCGCGTAGATCACGCCATGCGGTTCGATATCGGCCTCGAGCTGCGCGGGATACCAGTTCTCCACCCAGAAATCGTGGAGATGGCCCACATTCGTACGCAATTGCACGATCATGCCGTTGATGTTCGCGTTCCACTCGAAGTAATTGCGATACGACAGTTCGGCCTCGGCTTCGGCCACCAGCGCGTCGCGACGTTCCACCCGCACATCGCCTTCCACTTCCAGCGCGTGCTTGACCACGGTTTCGGTGTTGGCGAGCTTGATGAGCTTGCGCTTGGGAGCGGGCTTGAGCTTCGCCAACGCGTCGGCGATGCGCGCCATGCCGTCCTGCAAATTACTCATGGACGTGGCATAGCTGATGCGGATGAAGTCGTCGGTGCCAAAGGCATCGCCCGGCACGATAGCCACATGCGCATGCTTGAGCAGATAGTAGGCCATGCCGTAGCTGTTGCGAATGGGGACGCCTTCGTATTCCTTGTCGTAGAAGGACTTCACATTCGGGAAGGCGTAAAAGGCGCCGCGCGGCATGGGGCAGGACACCCCGGGGATGGATTGCAGTTTATAGACCACGAAATTGCGCCGCTTCTCGAACTCGGCGGCCATTTTCGAAATCTCGTATTGCGGGCCCTTGTACGCCTCCAGCGCAGCCATCTGCGATACCGATGCGGGATTGGATGTGGCGTGGCTCTGCACCTTGGCCATGGCCGAGATGATGTCCTTCGGTCCGGCCGCCCAGCCGATGCGCCAGCCGGTCATGCTGTAGGCCTTGGACACGCCGTCGATGGTGATGGTGCGTTTCCACACTTCGGGACCGAGCGAGGCGAAGCGGGTGAACTTGAGGCCATCGTACATGAGCTTGCCGTAGATCTCATCGGCAATCACGTAAATGTCCTCTTCCACGATCACTTCGGCCAGGGCTTCGAGTTCCTCGCGCGAATAGCCGCTGCCCGTGGGATTGGAGGGATTGTTGATGAACACCGCTTTGGTGCTGGCGTTGATGGTTTCGCGCAACTGCTCGGGTGTGAGGCGGAAGCCATCCTCTTCGCGCGTCTGCACGATCACGGGCGAGCCGTTGGCCAGTTTCACCATTTCGGGATAGGACACCCAGTACGGTGCGGGGATGATCACTTCGTCGCCTTCATTCACAATGGCCATCATGGCATTGTAAATGGAGTGCTTCGCGCCGTTGCTGACGATGATTTGGGAGGCGGGGTCGTAGTCTACGCCGTGCTCTTCCTTCACCTGCTTCGCTATGGCCTTGCGCAAGGGCAGGATGCCCTCGTTGGCCGTGTACTTGGTGAAGTTGTCGTCGATGGCGCGTTTGGCGGCGTCCTTGATATGCGCGGGGGTGCCGAAGTCCGGCTCGCCCACGCTGAAGTCTATGACATCGACCCCCTGCTCTTTCAGGGCTTTCGCCTTGGCGGCGACCTTGAGCGTGGGCGAGGAGCCGATCAGATGAATTCTGTCTGCGGTCACGGTGCTACCTCATGCTGTCGGTGACTGATGTGCCCTCGCGTTGTGCCGGGCGTTTCGTGTCGACACGGGACGAACGGTACGCATCATGCATTACCGCCGAGTTTTTCCCGGAGGTACTGCGCGAGGTCGACGCCGGTGAGCGTCTTGACCACCTCGGGCACATTCGCGAGCACTTCGGCGATCTGGCCGGTGATCTGCGAGGTGCCGAGCTTGCCGTCGGTGCCACCGATGAGGGTAATTTTGTCGATACGCGACAGCGGTTCGGCGACATTCTTGGTGAGTTCGGGCAGAATGTCGAGAATCATCTGATACATCGCGGTCTGGTTGTATTCGCCGTAGGCCTTGGCTTTTTCCATCATGGCATCGGCTTCGGAGCGACCGAGCATTTTGATGCGCTCGGCTTCGAGTTCATTTTCCTTCGCGCGCACTTGCGCCTTTGCCTCGGCCTCGCGCAGCATGCGATAGCTTTCGGCTTCGGCCTCGGTCTGAATCTGCGCCTTGCGGGCCTCGGCCGGCTTGATCACGTTGGCCTCGAGTTCCTTTTCCTTGCGCTTGATTTCCTCGACCTGCACCTTGGCCTGTTCCTCGGTTTCGATGAACTTGACCTTGTACTCTTCGCGCTTCACTTCCTGCGCCAGTTTGTAGCGCTCGAGTTCATACGAAGTGTCGGCCACGGCGCGGACCTTGTTGACCTCGATTTGCGACTTGGCTTTCAATTCTTCGTTGCGCCAGTTGCGTCCGGCCACTTCGGCGGCGGCGGTCAGCTTGGCGATATCGGCTTCCTTCTTGGCCTGCGCCGCGTAGATTTCGGCGTCGCGGTCGTACTCGGCCTGCTTGACGATGGCGTCGCGCTTGGCGGCGGCGATGCGCGGCTTGCTCAACGCTTCGAGATAGCCCTGCGTATCGGTGATGTCCTTCAGCGCGAAGGAGATCATGACGAGGCCCATGCTGCCCAGGTCGCGCACCACGGCATTGTAGACGCGATTGGCGAATTCCTGACGGTTTTGATACAGTTCTTCGATGGTCATGCTGCCGATGGATTCGCGCACCTTGCCTTCGAGCACGGTTTGCGCCACTTCGCGCACGGCATCGGTGCCGCCGCCCATGAAGTTCTGCGTGGCGAGGAAAATGGAATACTCGTTGGAATCGATCTTGACCTGCGCCGACGATTCCGAGAGTATGGGGATGCCGTCCTTCGACAGCACTTCCGGCGTGCGGATATTGACGCTGACCACTTCGATGGGCAGCGTGTCGGCCTGCTCCTTGAAGGGATTGACGAAGGAGCCGCCGCCGATGCGGAATTTATACCCGATTTCCTGCTTGGTGCCATCGGGGGTCGTGATCACGCTGCGCCGACCGGAGATCACCAGCACTTCGTTGGGTCCGGCCTTCCTGTACTGCCGGGTCATCCAAAAGATGAGGCCGGCCGCGAGTGCGAGAACGACGATGACGATGAGCCAGGTAACCATGAAAGCCTCCAGAGAAACGTGGTTGTTGCGAATCGCTTGTATTCGAATGCAGTGGAATAGCCGAGGTTGGGGGATTATCCTTCCAAACGCGATGGGAGAGATTCAGGCGAACAACTCGCCTTAAATACAAACGTACCTATCCTTTTTCACAGGCGCAAATTTTTGGGGGAAGAGGGTAGTGATGGGTGGAGGGTAATGAGGACAATTTGCCCGGTGCTTGTCGATCGGCTCAGTCCGTCGCGTTCAGCATTATCGTGAAGAGTAAAGGGTAAAGAGTAAAGCGGGGGTGGCAGCCGTGAGCACTGGTTCGATTCAACTTCCGGGAATCGTTCTTTTCTCTTTACTCTTTACTCAACGCTTGGCGACTGGCACAGTCTGTCGCATTCTGCGTTACCGTGAAGAGTAAAGGGTAAAGCGGGGACGCTGCCCGCGCGCATCGAAAGCAATCGACGTCCGCGTTTTCGGACTCTTTTCTCTTTACTCTTCACTCGACGCCAGTCGACCGGCACAGTCTGTCGCATTCTGCGTTACCGTGAAGAGTAAAGGGTAAAGTGTAAAGCGGGGACGCTGCCCGCGCGCATCGAAAAGAATCGACGTCCACGTTTTCGGACTCTTTACTCTTTACTCTTCACCCGACGCCAGTCGACCGGCACAGCCCATCGTGATCAGCCGTATCGTGCGGGAAGCGCTCAACAATTCCTCTGCGCTCTCCGCGCTCTCTCGCGCTCTCTTCAAATGTATTCCGCAACCTATGTCGAGCGACGCGAAAGCGCCTTTCCCCGCGTGCAATTTCTGCCTATTCTTTATGATGAACGAATTCACCCTTTCCCTGCTCGCTGCGGCGGTGCTGCCCACCATGCTGCTGCACCTGGCGGATGCACTGAATCTGCGCAGACTGTCCGCTCCCCCGCCGGGCGAGGTGGCCACGGCGTACGATGCCGGCGATCTCGAACGCGCGCGCAGCTACACGCACGATCGCACGCGTTTGCGCATGCTGCGCCGCACGGTGGATCTCGCGCTGCTGCTTGGCTTCTGGGGCTTGGGGGGCTTCGCCTGGTTGGACACTGTGGTCGCCGCCTCGGAATTGCCCGCGGTACCGCAAGGCCTGCTCTACTTCGGCGCGCTGCTCTCGGGAATGGCCCTGCTGGATGTACCCTTCTCCCTCTACTCCACGTTTGTCATCGAGCAGCAGTATGGTTTCAATCGGCGTACGCCGCGGCTGTGGCTGATGGACGCGATCAAGGGAGTCGCGCTCGCCGTGCTTTTGGGCACGCCTCTGCTGGTGGCCACGCTTTGGCTGTTCGATGCCGCCGGCGGGACGGCATGGCTGTACGCCTGGGTGGTGATGGTGGGTGTGCAGCTTTTGCTGCGGCACGTGGCACCGCGATGGATTCTGCCGCTGTTCAATCGCTACGCTCCCCTGGGCGAGGGACCTCTGCGCGAAGCGGTGCTGCGCTATATCGAGCGCGTGCGATTCCCACTGCGCGATGTGTATGTGATGGATGGATCGCGGCGTTCCACTCGGGCGAACGCCTTTTTTACCGGCATGGGTAAGCAGCGCCGCGTGGTGCTGTTCGATACCCTGCTGGACAAGCTGACGGTGGACGAGGTGGTGGCCGTACTCGCGCATGAGATCGGACATTTCCGACGCAAGCATCTGCATATTGGCGCGATAGTGGCGGCGCTGCGCGCCGGGGCTGTGTTGTGGCTGCTATCGCTGCTGTTGCACGAACATGCATGGAGTGCGGCGCTGCATTTCGAAACTCACAGCCTGCATGCCGCCATGCTGGCCTTCGGCATGCTGTATGCTCCGCTCGCCATGTTGCTCGATATACCGCTGCATGCGCTATCGCGCAGGCATGAATACGAAGCCGACCATTACGCGGTGAGCACACATGGTCAACCCGAAGCACTGATCACGGCGCTCATTGCCCTGACGCGCAACAATCTCGGCAATCTCGCGCCGCACCCGCTGTTCGTACTGCTGCACGGCACGCATCCGCCACTGCCCGAGCGCATCGCGGCAATCCGCGCCGCCCGACGACCTCCGCATCGGAGCAAGCTGAAATTCCGACTACGCGATCTTGTATAATATCCCGCGAAGTTCGCGTGCCGCTTATCGCAGCAACACGAGACGCGCAGTGTGACGCCCATCTCCGCGCATGAACAGCATATACGCGCCCGGCGGCATGCCGTCCAGCGCAAGGCGGAGATTGTGCGCGCCCGCGCCGGGTCGGCCGGCTTCCACACTGCGTACACAGCGACCGAGCACATCGTACAGCTCGAAGCGAATATGATCGCTGCCGTCCACCGAATAGCGCAACATGAGTTGTTCGCGTGCCGGTTGCGGCCACAGCCCGTCGAGGGAGAAAGCGGCGCGTGCCGGCAGCGGCTCGGCATCGAGATACACACCGGCATTGAACAGCTCCACGAACGCATCACTTTGCTCGCGCAATGCCGTCACGCTCCCGAGATTGTCTTCTCCAAGCGCCACCGTCAAGCCGATGATGATTTGCTGCATGGCTCCGGCAGCGAGCGGAAATGGTCCGGATGAAATGAGGAAGCGCCTGTCGCCCGGCCGTATGGTCACGCCGTCGAACCATCCCGTGCGCGTCACCGGATCGCCGGAGTAGGGAAAAGCGGTGGGCGTCTGCGAAGCGGAGTCGATCCAGGCATCGCCCTTGCGGCCCAGCCCGCGGAAATTGTACATCACCATTCCCGCACCCTTGATGTCGCCGAGATCGGGATCGCCATACTTCGCCGAACTTTTGATATATGGTGAGAACGCGCTCCACGGCAGGTTGCGATGATCCGCCAGCGTTCCGCCATCGAAACGCGCAGTCTCTCCCGGCGCGGGATACACCGGCCCCTGCAACAGACGCCAGCCCATGGCCGGCGGGATGCCATACTGATCGTCCTGGCTGCGTCCATTGTACACATAGGCCATATTCCTCGCCGCGTCGTAGCCGATGCAATCGTCGAGTCCGTCGCCAAGATCGGGATCGGCAAACCAGGCCAGATACATACTGTCCTTGACCTGCGTGCCGGTATTCACGACGCGGATGTCGAACACCAGGCTGCGCTCCATAGCCGGAGAGCGCGAACCCCACACCAGCGTGCGCGTTTCCACTCCCGCGGGTGCGGTGCCGTAAAGGGCGCGCATGCGCGTCTCGTCCAGATCGTTGTTCACAAACCACACCATGCCGTCGCCGTGCATGCGCGGATGATCCACGGTGCGGTCTCCCGCTATCCACGCGTCGAAGTCCGGCTCGTACACGGCATCGCCGTCCACATCCACCCACGGCGCGCCGAGAGCGACGGGCCAGTCGGCGAAATCCTGGCGCAGCCGCTGCTGCACATCCAGCGGCAGGGTCAGCAGGTCATGCAGGTCCAGTTTCAACACCGTGTAAGGGCGATGCATGGGCAAAGCGGGATCGGCGGCGACGCCCGGACCCAGCACATTGCCGCCCTGCATGCCCGAGCGGTAGGTGGCGCCGCCCACGCACAGCTCTGGCAAGGCGTGGCCGTAAAGCAAGCCCTGCACGAAGCACAAGCCCTTGCCCGAGCCCAAGGGAAATTCCAGACCACGGTTGCGCAGTTCGCTGTCCCATGACAGCATGCCGTTGTTGCCGATCCAGATACCCAGTTGATTCACGGCGAGATACACGGAGCGATCATACTCCGCCGCGGACGTCGCCGGACCTTGCGCGGAGGTGGAAATACAGAGAGACAACAGCAACAACACGGTAGCAATAGCACGACTCATCACACCCTCCTGTATCGAATGAACTACGACAGCGTGGCCTTTGGCACTACAACCCGAGCAGATACCATGAGACGGGCATGGATGGCTTAAAAACGCATCGCATTGTCCGTTATGTAACCGAGCAAAGGATAGTACGACATGCGGCAACAATTCGCAAGCCCATTCGGATCCCCATGCCCAAAGCGGGATGGATTACCGGGAACAGCGAAACCACGAAAACCATCGCTCCTCCCGTCATGAATCCCCGTCAAACATGGAGCGTAGCCCCGTTCGCTGGCAATTCACGGCATCAGACCGACATCGCATCCAGGTCGTCGTCGGGCACGGGAACGAATTCCTCCAGTACCGGATAGTCGTGAAGATCCTTGGCAATGGCGGCGTGCAGGAAAGACTCGACCCAGTGGAAAATGTCGCTCCGTCGAATCGATGCGCGCAGTCGTCGCATACGCCGCTGTCGCTCCTCCGCCGGCATGCTGAAGGCCTCGTACAATGCTGCCGCCACACCGGCGACGTCGTAGGGATTGACCACAAGCGCGTGCCGATGCAGTTGCTGCACCGCTCCGGCAAATTCACTCAGAATGAGCACGCTGTTTCCTTCGATACTGCATGCGCAGTATTCCTTCGCGACGAGATTCATGCCGTCACGCACCGGAGTGATAAGTGCGATTTCGGCTGTGCGATAGTAGCCCAGCAATTCGTTTCGCGTGAGGTGCCGGTAAATGTAATGCACCGGCACCCAGCCGCTGCGTGTGAATTCCCCGTTGATTTCGCCGACGAGGCGTTCGATTTCCATTTTCAACGTGTGATATCCCTGAATATCGGTGCGGCTGGGCACAACCACCTGCACGAAGGTGATGCGCTCGTGCACGTCGGGATAATCCCGCAACAATTGTCGGAAGGCCTCGAGCCGGTCGGGAATGCCCTTGGTGTAATCCAGGCGGTCGATACCGAGCACGATTTGCCTGTCGCGCAAATCCTCGTGCAGATACCATGCGGATTCTGCCACCTCGCGGCTGCGCGCCCTGCGCTCGAAATCGGCGTAGTCGATGGAAATGGGAAACACGCCGAGGCGCACCTCTCCCCGCTCCGTCGTGAACACATGCATGCCGTCCTCCTGCCGCACGGTCACATCCTTGAGTAGTCGACGGATGCACTGCACGAGATTGCGATGATCCCGCACGGTTTGCACGCCGATAAGATCGTATTGCAACAGCGCCTTGAGAATCTGAAAGCGCCAGGGCAGTTTCATGAAAATGTCGGGCGATGGAAAGGGAATATGCAGGAAGAATCCCAGCGGTGTTGTCACGTTCTGCGCTCGCAACGCATCGCCCACGCCCATCAGATGATAGTCGTGTACCCACACGTAATCTCCGTCCCGGTACTCCGATACGATGGCCTGGGCGAAGCGCGCGTTCACCCTGCGATACGCCTCCCAGTATGCCGGACGAAAGCGACACTCCGAGAGCAGATCGTGAAACAACGGCCACAACACTTCATTGGAAAAACCGTGATAGTACGATTCAACATCGTCCGCCGAAAGAGGCACCGAGCGCAAGCTGTAGCCGGTTGTCGCCGGGGCTTCGTGGAGTAGACGGTGCAAATCCGGATGCGCGTCGTCCGCCACACCCGACCAGCCGATCCACACCCCTCCTCGATTCCGCAGCACCGGCGCCAGTGCCGTGACCAGCCCGCCCGACCCCGAGCGCAGGCGTAATCCGTCCTCCCGCTCCTCGAAGAGCACAGGCAAACGATTGGAGACAATCAACAGCCGATTATGAACATTCATGCGACCTTACTCCTTCCGCCCTTCCGTCACCAGATGCACGGTCCGCGTCGGGAAGGCAAAGGCGATGCCGCGCTGCTCGAAGGCCTGGTACACCGCCAGATTGATGCGTTGCTGCACGTCCATGTAATCCTTGTATTCGGCCGACAGCACGTAGTACACAAATTCGAACAGCAGCGACGAAGCGGCGAAGGAAAGGAAATGCCCACGATCAAAACGCGTCATCTCCTCGCGTTCGATGATCTCTCGCACCATGTCGGGAATGGCGACGACGTCGTCGTAGGGCGTGCCGTATTCCACATCGAGCGTGAACACGATGCGGCGTTCGCTCATGCGCTTGAAATTTCGCACGCGGCTGCGCAGCAGATCGGTATTGGAAAACACGATCAGCTCGCCGCTCAGCGAACGAATGTGCGTGGTGCGCATACCGATTTTCTCTATCGTCCCCCGGAAATCGTCGATGATGATAAAATCACCGATGATGAAGGGCTTGTCGATGGCGATGGATAACGAGGCGAACAGATCGCCGAGAATGTTCTGCGCCGCCAACGCCACGGCGATTCCTCCAATACCCACACTCGCGATAAGCGCGGTGATGTCTACACCGAGATTGTCCAGGATCAGCAAAAGCAACACCGACCAAAGCAGCAGCCTGCTCAGAAAGCGCAATACCGACAGCGTGGTTTGTGTGGAGGCGTCGTTGTATTCCTCCAGCTTCGTGGTTTTCCTTATGGCATACAGGATGATGGCATTGCCCCACATGCCGACCTGAATCAGCACCACTGCGAACATGAGGTGATCCAGGCTTCGCTGCATCGCCGCTGACATGGCGAGCCAATGACTCGCAACATACAGTCCGATCCCGATCATAAAGAGCAGGCGGACGCGTTCGAGCAAGCCGACAAGCATGTCGTCGAGATCGGTGCTGGTGCGCGCGACGAGCCGTTTGAGTCGAAACAGGAAAAAGCGCTTGGCCAGGAACAGCAGCGCGACCACGGCGATGGCAATGCCGATGGTGATCAGCCACTGCACGATACTGTTGCCAAGGACGCTTGTGTTAAAGACATCCATGGTCAATTCTCCAGCCATTGATCGAGGAAGCGCAACAGTTCCGCTGGTGGATTGAGTCGCAGCTGCGCGAGCGTGGGCTTTGGCTCGCTGCGCACCTGCACGCATAAACCGCTACCGCGAAGTACGCGGAATGCATCCTCGTCCGTCCGATCATCACCGAGATACGCAGCGGCGCAGGGCGCGATTTCGTGCAGCAATGTAGCCACGGCGTGCCCTTTGTCGCGGCCGGGCACGCGGAGTTCCACGCCACCATCGAATTGATGGAGCAGCAATCCATCGTCCACGCTTTCTCGATGCGCGACGATGAGCGCGCGAAGCTGCGCAAGTGCGTCCCGCTTCATGCCGCGCCAATGCACCGCCAGCGAAGCGGGCTTGAACTCGAGCTGTTCGGCATGCACATGCTGCAACAGCCATTCGCGTTCGCGTTGCAAGGCGAGGTGTTGCCGGGGCCGAAACGTTGGCGGCTGATAGTTGCCATTCGGCAAGCGCCGCTCCCAGCCGTGCGAGCCCCAAATCTCGGGCGTTTCGGGAAGATCGAGCAAGCGCAGCGCATCCTCCACGGCACGCCCGGTGACGATGACAACGCGCGTTCGCTGATCCTGAAGCAATGCGACGAGACGCTCGCGCACGCCCGGCCAAGGCGCGGCATTGTCACGACGAAGCACGAACGGGGCCAGCGTCCCGTCGTAATCGAGCATGAGCAGGCGGGAGGGGCATTGTGGCAGATTTTCGAAAAACGCATGAACCGAGTTGTCGTTGACCAATACTTCCATGGCGGAACCTCACCGCAACAGGACGCGATTGTCCTGTCCATTTTTCAACAACAGCATCAAGGTCAAATACTCGCCAACGTGACGCGTCAGCAGGAAATTGTCGCGCACGAATTCGCGTGCCAACGCACCCATGTGTTCGCGGCGCTCCCGATTGTGCAGCAGGTAGCGGATACGCAGCGCGGCACCTTCCGGCGTCGACACGAGGAAACCGGTGTGATGGTTCATCACCTGCAGCCGTATGCCGCCGGTATTTCCTCCGATCACCGGTTTGCCTTTCCACATCGCCTCCGTGACGGTAAGACCGAAACCCTCGCGCGTGGATTTTTGCAGGACGATATCGGCGGCCCTCTGCAAAGCGTTGATCACGCGATGCGCGTCGGAGGGCAGTAAAAGCACATGCACATCGTCGTCGCCATCGGCGGCCGCGTGCACTTCGCGCAACACGGCTTCGCCCTCGGGATCATCGTCGGCGCCGCCTCCGGCGAGCACCAGTTGCAAGCCCGGAACGAAGCGCTTCGCGATGCGATAGGCCTGGATCACACCGACGGGATCCTTGAAGCGGTCATAGCGCGATACTTGCAGGATCATGGGACGCGCGCGGTCGATACCGAAGCGTCCATATACCGCATCGATTTCCCCGGCCTCGAGATCGATGTTCTTCTCACTCAGCGGATCGATACTGGGCGGGATGAGGTACTGGGGATGCGGCAAGGGCTGCGCGAAATCCGACAGCGAGAAAATACTGGCGTCGTAATCGGCGACCCATTGCCGCAGGTAGTTCCACACGGGTCGATACGGACGACGCACGTCGATATGGCAGCGCCACACCCAAGTGCCCCGGCGACGGGGGAGCATGCGCAGCAAGGGGGCCGGTTGCGGATCGTGAATGAACACCACATCGGCATCTCGCAGCGTATCGCTCAGGCGCTCGGCGTTCCGGCGATTCGTTTCTTCAAAATGCCGGAGCAACGCATCCGGTATGGTGACGGTCTCGCCCTGCAAACCATTGTGGAAGGACTTCGTGCATTGATAGTACTCGGCGTCGCCTTCGATGATTTCCCAATCCGTGGGAATATCCAGCTCGTTGAGCAGGGGCAGGAGTTTATGGAGAATTTCCGCCACGCCTCCGCCGGCGCGCGTGGAATTGACATGCACCACACGCATGCCACGCAGAGGTCGGGCCAGTCGTCGGAGCTTGTCGACAACATCGCCGCCGGTGATTGCCGCATAGCGCTCGAGTAACGCGGTCATGACGTCACCTCCACCCCGGTCCACCGGGTTGCCACCTCGGTGATTCTGTCCCGCAACGAGGAAAGCGTCACGAAGTAATGGTCCACTTCGGCAAGTCCATCCACCAGTGCGGCGAAATCGCCCTGCTGCGCTTCCAACCAGACCGTGAAATCGTCCCGCCCGTCGGAGGTGCGACGACGCGCATCGATGAAGTGATAGAAAACGCTGCTGGTACTGAGCCCCGGAATGGCGGCGATGAGTTCCCGCGGTGTTCGCACACTCACGCCGGTATCGAAGACGACGATCTGTGATCGTATGAACGAGAACTGCTCATCGGTTTTCGACCATGGCACCATTTCCTGTTCGTCCAAGCGAAAATCGACAATGTCAAGCAGCTCCTGCCGCAATCCTTCAAGCGTGCGATGGTCACGCGGATCGACAACGCTGAGTCGTTCCGCCACGATTTCATCGCGCAGCGCATGATGCGCCCATGAAGCGAAATCGTTGTTGTACACCGGCTCGTCGAATTTCGGACGAAGCCGCGAACCCCAGAAATGGTAATACAAGCTGTCGGCGTTCACATCGCGTATGTGATCGCGCAGCTCGCGCAGGTTTTGCGCTCTCCTGCCCGTGGCAATGGCCGCGAGCGAACAATCGTGAATACGGAACGGCTGAATCGTTGGTCCATTGTTCATGGCATCGACTCGAATTGTGAAACAAGCGAAGGTCCCTATCTTTTACCAACAGCACCCTTCGCTTCATCGTTCCCCCCCACCACGAGAAAGCGTCCGCTTACAAGAGATAGAAGCGTCCGCGATTCTCCAACCGGCTTCGGATCTTCCCCTCCGCGAGCAGCACGTCGAGATATTTTCCCACATCGAGTGCATGCAGTTGCAAACCCTCGGCGAGATCGTCGATGGTGCAGGGGCGCACGCGCAGCACATTCAGGATGCGCTGCTCCACATCTTCGCTGTAGGCCACGCAGCGATGGCGCAGCACGGCCTTGCCTATCACTTCCACCGCGGGCCCCAGGCGATGTGCGATGGCCTCCAGATTCTCCCGTGGCATGGCCTGTATCCACTCCACCGCGCCGGGACGATCCAGCGAATTGAGTTGCACGCGCGTGCAGCGCAGGCGCGCGATGGTGTCGCGGAACAGCGCCACTTCCTCGTCTCCGTCGTTGATGCCGGGGATGATGAACACTTCCAGCCAGAGTTCACCGCAGTACTCATGCGAAAAGCGATGCAGGCCTTCAATCAACTCCGCACTGCTGATGCCGCGCCGTGGCCGGTTGATCTTGCGGAACACTTCCTCCGACACCGCGTCCAGCGACGGCACCACCAGATCGGCGCGCAGCAACGCCGCCCGCACATCCGCATCTCCCAGCAACGTACTGTTGGTGAGCACGGTCACCCGATACCGGGGAAATTCCTCCTTGAGCATGGCGATCACATCACCGATGCCGCTGTGCAGCGTGGGCTCGCCCGAGCCGGAGAAGGTGATGGAATCCAGTTCCGGACCCTCGCGCAGCACCGCGCGCAATTCCTCGAGCACCTCGCGCGTGGGCACATACTCGCGGCGCTCGAGCGTGAGATCGTCCGTGCTCCCGCATTCGCAGTACAGGCAGTTGAGCGTGCATTGCTTGCCCGGCGTGAGATCGATGCCCAGCGACACCCCCAGACGCCGTGAAGGAATGGGTCCGAATACATAGCGCAGTTTCATGCTTCCGCCTCCTGCGATAAACCTAGGACGCTGCTGGATGTTCTCCAAATGATCGTAACGTTGTTTGTATCGCTGATCGTGTCGCTGTCGGTGAATTCATTGAAGAGGAGAGTAATGAGTGTAAGGTGAGTAAGGAGGGATTGGTGTCGGCGCTTTGCGAGCACGGTGCTTCGCTGGCACGGAGGACTCGGAGCGCTTCGCGAACACGGTGCTTCGCCCGCACGGAGCACTCGGAGCGCTTCGCGAGCACGGCGCTTCGCCTGCACGGAGCACTCGGAGCGCTTCGCGAACACTGAGCACTCGGAGGGTATCGAAGCTTTTCGTCGTTGCACGATCGCATGGCTGGAGCGCGGTCGCCGTGCCAGCCAGCTCGGATCCTCGCGGACTTCCACGATTAATCTGTGCTAATCTGCGTATAATCTGTGCAATCTGTGGTTTTCCCACTCAGTCGACTCCACCACAGAAATCATGGCACCCGCGCGGCTTCGGCGCTCATCGGTCGCGTTTGTCTTTGAAGTTCTTGAGCAGTCGCCCGAACACACGCTCCCGCCGTCGTCGCTCGGCCACGCTCACATCCAATCGTTCGGCGTCGCGGCGAATGCGGAGAAAGTTCTCGTAGCGGGCGGCATCGATGTCGCCGCGCTCCACCGCGGCGCGCACGGCGCAGCCGGGCTCGGCTTCATGGCGGCAATCATCGTAGCGGCAGTCCGCCGCCAATGCGCTGATATCATCGAATACCGCATCGAGTCCATCCTGCGCGCCGATATGGCCCAATTCGCGCATGCCCGGCGTATCGATCAGCACGCCGCCCCCGGGGAGCAGGTGCATCGCGCGGGTGGTGGTGGTGTGCCGCCCCTTGTGATCCTGCGTACGTACTTCGGCGGTGCGCTCGCGCTGCTCGCCGAGCAGCACGTTGATCAGCGTGCTCTTGCCCACACCTGAGGAGCCGAGCAGGCACACGGTACGTCCGGCTTCGATCAATGTGCTCAGCTCGTCCATACCCTCGCCACTCATGCTGGAGAAGTAGACGATACGCATCGCGCCCAAGCGTTGCAGTTGTTCGCGCTGCTCCGCTCGTCGCGCCTCGTCGGCAACGTCCGCCTTGCTGATGAGCACCACGGGCTCGATGCCACCGTCGCACACCATCACAAGGTAGCGCTCGATGCGATTCACGCTGAAGTCCTCGTCCGCCGCGGTGAGAATAAAGGCGCGGTCCACATGCGCCGCCAGCAATTGATACCGCGTCGCGCGTCCCGGATCCTTGCGCCGCAACACCCCGCGCCGCGGCAGCACGTGCTCGACGATGCCGAGGCCGCTGTCGATGAACAGCCGCGCGAGCACCCAATCGCCGGTCACGGGAGTTGCATGGTCATCATCGGTGGAGAAGAGCAGCGCCCCGCTGCATTCACCCCGCAGTTCGCCGGCCGCGCTGCGCAAGTCCATCGCATCGCGATGCACCGCCGTCACGCGCGCAAGTTCCAGACCACGCGACCGCGCCTCTTCGGCGGAAGCCAGCAAGCGTTCATTCACCCCGAAGTCGAGCAGCGAATGCGATCCTGATTCAGTATTACCATTGTTCATGATACAAAAATACGAATACCACGCGCATTTTCACCAATACCCGGCACGTTTCCGCAATCTCGCTCGTCACCGAGCCGGTGGGATGCGATCAGTGAGCTTCCATGGGCGGTTATGCGAAATCCTGCGCGTTTCTTTTCCACAACATTCATCACTGCGCGCCGAGCAACACCGACCGCATTTCCACACGCCTCCCGTCCTGTACGAGCACGCGATAGACACCGTGTGGAAGCGCCGCCACAGGCAGCGTCACTGTCGCCGGCAGACCCGTGCCGTCGATGTCGCGTTCGAGCACCGTGCGTCCCAGCATGTCGACCAGGCGCAGCGTCGCAGTCCCCCCCGCTGCCGCATCGACGAGCACATGCATTTCTTCGTGCGCGGGTTGCGGATACAGCGCACGAATCACGCCGTTGCCTGCGGGCATGGGATGCTCGCCACCGGTGGGCGTGGTGATGGCCCGCCACCACAGACCATCTTCGCGCGCAGCGAGCAACCGTCCCGCATGAGCGTGCAGGTCGTAGAGCAACGCGAATTCATGATCGGTCACCATCCAATGTTCTCCGGCGTCGCCGCTGGATGCGATGAAATAATCACCGCGGGTGATCCCCGCGTACAGCACACCGCTCGCCTCGGTAATCGCCGCGGCATCGAGCGTGGGCAACGCGCGAATGCCGACATACTCCCAACGCGAGGCATCCAGGGGCGCGCGATACACGCCATTGTTGGTGGCGGCGAACACATGGGCGTCGGTCACGTGAAAATCGTAGGCCGTAAGCGTGGGATGCCCCGCTTCCAATTCGATACGCTCCCACTCGCTCGTACCGAAGGCGCGGCGATACACGCCACCGTTCTGTCCGGCGCCGGCCAGCAGATGCGTGGGCGTGGAAGCAATGGCGTGTATCCCGCGTGAGACGCCGAAGTACAGACCATCGTTCAGCGCGCGCCAGGGACCGGGATGGCCGAGCGCTATGGCGTAGACGCCCTCGCCATCGGTGCCGGCGTACAGCGTGTCGTCGACCACCACCATATCCGTCACAGTGAAGGGCAAGGCGGGATTGCCCACGCGCAGCCAGGTCGCGCCTTTGTCGCGTGAATGCAACACTCCGCGGAGATACGGTGCGATGAACACGTCGTCGTTCCATGCGAGCACGGAAAGCACAGGCACGGCCTCGTCTGGCAGCGGTGCGCAGGGCGACCAGGAGACGCCTCCATCGTCGCTGCGATGCACGGCGGTTTCTGTGCCCACGTACACACTGCCGCCGGAGGACGACAGTGCATAGCTGTACTCTCCGATGGAGGATATGCGTTGCCACTGCGCGTGCGCCGGCGCGAGCGAGACGATCATCATGAAAGCGGACAGAGCGGAGATGGTACGGAGCAGCATCGGAACGGATCTTTCGGTGATTGCGACATGTCATATCGGATACGGCATGTCCGTTGGATTGTTGCGGGCTGTACTATCATACCGCCATACGAATGCCCCGTTACTTCACCAGGTTCGCCTTGTGAACGTAACGGGGCAGAGCGCATGAGGCGCGCGTATTCCGGATACGATTGTAGAGGAGTACTACGGCGCCACGAGAACTTTCGCCACACGGAGGTCGCCGCCCGTGCGCAGTCGCGCGAAATACATGCCGGATGGAAGGGCGAGTGTGCCCAACCGCACATCATGTGTTCCCGCATCCAACACCCCATCGTAGAGAATGCGGATCGCGCGACCGTCGAGCGCGAGAAGATCGACAGTCACACGTTCGTGCGCGGGCAGTTCCACGCGCAGCGTCGCGGCCGTGTGTGCCGGGAGCGGCGTGGGATACAGACGTACGTCCAGATCAAGCGGAAGCATACCGGCAACGCCTGTGGGCGTGGGACCGTCCACACGTTCGAGTATCTCGCCCTGCTCCGTCACTGCCCAAACCTTCCCGTTCGGAGCCACGGTCACCGCACGGATGGTGCGGTATTCGAGCGGTCGCACGGTATCCGGCAGCCAGGTCACGCCTGCGTCCGTGCTCCGATACACGCTTGTGCCGCGAGCCGAGGCGCCAAGCCACAGTGTTCCGTCGTGCCCCATGGTCAGGTCGTACAACAGCATGAGATTGCGAAGCTTTTCCCTCTCGATCCAGGTGACACCCGCATCGGTGCTCTCCGCCAGGTAGCTCTCCTCTCCACTGATGAAGACATGATCGCGCGACAGCGCGTACACGGCGAACATCTCCTTCCCCTTCGCCGCTTCGTAGCTGCTCCAGGTGTGGCCACCATCCGTCGTACTTGCCAGCCCGCCTTGCGAGCCCACCATCCAACCGTGCAGCGAATCGGTGAAATGCACATCCATCCAATACACACACGGCCCATCCTCGTACAGCGGGGGAAATGTTGCGAGCACGTTCCAGGTCTCACCACCGTCCGTAGTGCCATGCACCATGCTTTTACAACTAAAGCAGCTAACAATGGAATCCCCGACAAGCCACGCTCTCTTTTCGTCGAGAAAGTACAGGGCACCGAAGTAGAACGAGCTGTCCAGGCTTCTGTCCTCAAACGTCGCCCCCCCGTCGGTGCTGCGAAAGAGCAAACCGGCGTCGCCGCACACCCAGGCGGTGCGCTCGTCGACAACGGCGATGGAGGGAAATTGCTTGACAAAGCCGGTGTCCGGGACGAGGCGCAGCGGCGACCAGGTATTCCCACCATCGGAGGTACGCAGCACCCCCCACTTCACCGTGACGATGGCGTGGTTGTCGTCGAGAAACGCGATATCCAGTGGATGATGCCGGCTGCTTGCCGTTTCATAGCGGAGGGCCCAATGATGCCCGTTTTGCGCCCGGCAATACTCGCCCAGACCAAGAGCGAGCAGCACAAGGACGCAGGAAAGAACGCGCATGGATCTTTTCATGTCATTCTCCTGTCTTAAACCGTTTCATTTCCGTACCATCACCCGCACGGTGCGGCTTTCGGCTCCGGCGAGTACGCGATAGTAATACACGCCGGAGGGCAGCGCGGCGGTGGGCGCGCGCAACACGCTGCCGGCTGTGTACACGCCGTCGTACACCCTGGCGATGTGCTTTCCGTGAATGGAGTACATATCCACTATCGAATGCCTGCCCTCGGCGCCGCGCAGGGTCAGCGTTTGCGATTGACCCGGGGCGACGGGATTGGGATAGGCCCGCAACTCCAGCGCCCCGGACGCCGGCAGCGGCTCGGGTGTCGTGACGTACTCCGGCAGCAACATTTCGTACACTCCCGCCATGCTGGCAGCCAGCAGACGCCGGGGATTCTCATGATAGTGCAATGCGCGCACCGAGACATTGTGCATGCCGTCCAGAGGCAGGGCCTCCCAACTTGCGCCATAGTCGTACGACACATACACACCACCGCTGCGCTTGCCGGTACGCAGGGACGCTATGTGCCCAGGCACACTAAGCGCCCCTGCGTAATACACATGCGGATAGCGCGGATCGATGAGTACGGACTCCATAAACGGCGACTGTATGGGTGGATCGTAATTCTGTGTCCAGGTCTTTCCCGCATCGGTGGAACGCAGTATCCCATCCCAACTAGCTATGATGATGACATCTGGATCGACCGGATTAACACAGACATCCCTGTACAGATAGCTTAATTGATCAAGCAGTGGCGACCAAGTCTTACCATAGTCCTGCGAAACGCTCAACGTACTTTTGCGATTATTCGGTTGCTGCTCCCAGCTACAGAGATAATACACCCCGTCATGCCATGGATGGAATGCCATGGCGGAGTACATGTATTTCTGCTCGTCGTAGAGAGGTGTGATAACACTGCTCGTCGTGGTACCAATTTCCACTTGATGTACAACGACGCTGTCCGTCACGCGCCACAACCCGGAGAGAGTTCCTCCGAAAATCTCCCTCGGGTTATGCGGGTTGAAATGTATCTCCCCCTTTGGCAAGGCGAAAAACATCGCATTCGACAACGCCCAAGGCCCTTCATAACCGCGTGTTGTATAGGTCAGCATCTGTACACCGCGCACCATGAACAGCGAATCCACCGGACTGACGGCACCGTACATGTCGGCTCCACGTTCATACGCGCCGATGTTGGAATTCAGATAGGACCAAGTTTTTCCATTGTCCATGGTCGAAAGCGAGCTTCCCAGTATGATGCCACCACGCATATCATGTGTCGAGAAAAAGCTTGTTGTTGCCATATATGGCCCGCTATTGATCAACGCGAGCTGCGTCCCATCGGGCGCGAGTCTCCACACCTGATTGTCATACTGACACCAGAGGGAGCGATCGAACGGATCGCGCATGATACAGGCAAAGCCATATATCTTGCCATCCGATGTATCCGCAATATTCGTTTTTATCCACTGCTGCGTTTCTCTGGATCTGGTCCACACCCCTGACGTGTGAGTCAGGATATAGCGGTCATTCGCCTCGTCGTACAAGGAAAAATCGGACGAGTGTGGCTCCACCCACGGTCTGACTAGCACCATACCCTTGAAGTCGTTGTAGTGTATCCAACTCTTGCCATAATCACGGCTGAGCCAGGGACCCGCCAGTAATTCGCCAAGCTGCGTGTGAACAAAGGCGCGGTTGTAATTTATCCTCGACGAGTCGGGTCTCCAGGTCAGTCCGGCGTCGCCCGAGACCCAGCGTGTAGGTCCTCCAATCCCGAAGATGTAAACGGAATCGGCATAATTTCTATTGATCACGAGGAAGCTGGCTTCGCTTTCCCCCACTCGACTTGTATAGGCATCCAACATCACGCGCCAGCTCTCTCCGCGGTCGGTGGAGCGGTACACTGCTCCGGTGCTGAGGAGATACATGATCTCCGGCCGCGTGCTATCCTGCACGATTTGTTTGTATTCGATCCACTCCGCAAGCAACAGGTTGTCGTTTCGATATTCCCAATTCAAACCTCCGTCGGTGGAACGCATATAACCCACCTTCCCCATCGCCATATACCAGCGCGTGCTGTCACGAGAGTCGATCAGGAGGTCCTTTGGCACATAATCGGCGTAATGGCTGTAGGATTTGTAGGACCACTGTTGCCCGCCATCGGAGGTCGCAGCTATCACTCCTCTATATGCTATATACACCATACCAGGTCGATGTGGGTCGCTGCGTATCACCGTGGTCAATCCCAAGGGAGCCGGTATGGTTCTCCAGGTCTGCGCCGAGCACACCCCCACCGCGAGGAGAGCGCACGCAAGCGCATAGGCCAGCATGTTGCCATAGTTCCGTATCATGGTAGATCCTCTTATAGTGCTTTCGTTTATTCTTGAACTTCCTTTCAATCTTCATAATACAGCTCCGTGCGGGCGCGTTCGCGCCCGCACGGATTACACGACGATGCTGCTACTTGACCAGCGCCATGCGCCGCGAGATCGACCCGCCCGCAGTCTCAAGTGTGTAGAAGTACACACCGCTGCGTAATGCGCTCGCATCGAAAGACGCTGTGCTGATACCCGCCGGCACTTCACCGTCGATCAAGGTGGCGAGCAGGACGCCTGTCACGTCGCGTACATACAGACGCACATGCATCGGCACGGGTACGGAGAAGCTGATAGCCGTATTGGGATTGAACGGATTAGGGTAGTTCTGATACAGCACGATATCGGAATTCGGCAATACGGCGGCACTTTTCGGCGCGCTGCCGGGATAGCTGGAGTGTGTGCGAGCAAGCGACAAGCGTGTATGCAGGCAACGTGTTCCTTCGCGAATGCTCCCGCACTGCTGCCTTTCACCACACGATCGTCCGTACTTTCTCATGCCACTATCAGAATGACGGTATTACGTTGTTGTAGCGAGAATGTACAGGCGCGGAAAGCGGATTGCAAATTTTTGAGACACTTTTCTTTTTGTACAATTGCCGTACAACAGGCTCCACGGCGCGTGTCGGGCCTCGACCACAGGCATTCTCGGTGACAGCGCCTTTTTCCAACGTCGAAGCGGTGAAAGGGAAACCGCCTCCGAGGTTTCGCTTTCGCTCGATTTTGCCTACCTTTCGGTTGCACTATCCATAGATGCCCATGCCCGAATCGAGAAACACCTCCGGCTTCTTTGCTTTCACCGTCATGTTCCTTCTCTTCCTTGCCGCGTCGCTGTCGTTGCAGCGCACGGTGGTGGAGGGCTCCATCGACGTGGTCTTTCCCAATTACGAATTCCTCACCGGTGTGCTGCCAGGCGAGTGGATCATCATGAGCCGCGATCTGGGCACCGACGACGGCCTGGCGCAACGCAAGGAGGCGTTGCGCGATATCACCGGCGCCATACGCTCGGGTGAATACGGCCGGGGAGACGCCACGCTGAACACGCTGCGCGGCAAGAAGAAACTCAAGGAATTCGGCGAGCACAACAGCCGCACGGTGTATTTCGTCAATCCCTACATCGCGTTCATGCCGCTGCATCTGTTCATCGCCGGCATACTCGCCTTTCTCGTCTCCATGTTCCTTCCCGTGCAGGGCAGTATCGCCTGGACGCGGCGCAAGCTGCATCGCGAGTACGAGCGCGTGGGTTCGCTGCTGCGCAAACAGTTCGAGGCGCATGGCGTGGATTTCGAAGAGATGTTCCGCCTCTCCTCCACCAAACGCGAGGAATTGCTGCGCTTCACCACGCTGCCGCAGGTGATCGTCACCGAGATCGAGGACTACGCCTCCATCGACCGCTGGATACGCAACGAGAGCGCCAATCCGCTCGTCCCGCTCAAATTCTACTTCCGCTACCGCATCTCCGCGGCCTATGGCAACATCATTCAGGGACTCGTGTCGGGTGGCGCCGCCATCCTGATCTTTGTTATCGGACTTCGTGGACTGAAACTCATTCCCGCGGAGGAACCCTCGCTCATCCTCATGGCGTTGTCGGTGGAGTTCATTCTCCTCATCGTGCTCATGGTCACCTTCGCGGGATCGGCGCAGGAGGAGCGGCTCGACCGTGTGGTGAAGGAACTCGAAGCCGAGCAGCGCGACGCCATCAAGCAACAGACCGACACCCTGCACGAAGTGATGGAAAGCACACGCGGCGGCGGTACCGGAGGCGGTGGCAGCGTGGACAGCATCGCCGATTACGAGGAGCGCCGCCTGCTCGATGAGGTGTTGAGCATGATGCTGCGCGAAGCCGAACGCAAGCGGGGGACGCAGCATGGACGCTGACGGCATCTCCATTCCACGCCCCGACCTGAGTACGGCCATGGACGCCGTGCTCGCCGAGAGCGCCGAGCAGGGGTTGCGACTGGTATGGCTGTTCGGTGAAACCGGACAGGGAAAGACGCATTTTCTCACCCATTACATCGAGGCCGTGCGCGCACGCGCACTGGTATCGTATGCGCAATGCAGCTCTCCGCTGGGCAATCAAAGCACCACGGTGCTCAAGCCGCATCAGCCGCTCAAGGATTTGTTCGAAGACATGCTGGCGAATCAGGCCAGCACGCGCAGGCGTTTGAATCTCATTAAAAACGTGTCGCTCACCGTGCTCGCCATGATTCCCGTGGTGGGCGAATTCGCCTACGGTGTCAAGGAAATCCGTCGCGATTTGCACGAATTCAAAACCGGCACGCGCGAAGTGGATTTTTCCAATTTCGTCAAGGAATACTTCACCGATCTCAACGCCATCGCGACGGAAACACCTGTGCTCGCGGTGATAGACGATGTGCAATGGGCCGACGTGCCCACCATCGAGGCGTTGCATCGCTTCGTGCTGGAGGAGGAGTACAGGAATACGCGCGTCACGCTGGTACTCAGCGCGCGCCGCGACGAAGTGGAAAACGTGCCGGAGTTGCTCAGTCTGTATTCGCACACGGGCCAGCAGCGCTTCTGCTCCGAACTCACCGTGCCGCCGTTTTCGGCGCTGCAAATCCGCGATTATCTGCGCAGCCGTTTCCCCCATGTGGCGCCGCAAAGCGAACTGCTGCAGTGGTTGGAGCAAAAAACCGGCGGCAATCCGTTTTTCCTCACGTCCTACATCCAGCATTTGCTTGTGGAAGGCGTGCTGGGAAAGCAGGGCGAGATACACGGCGACCTCGATACGTACCGCGGTCTCCCGGCCGAAATTCGCCTGGTGAATTCCTGGTTGATGAAATCCCTCAGCGACGGCGACCTGCACCTGTTGCTCACCGCTTCGGTGCTGGGCTACGAATTCTCGCTGCATGAACTCTCGCATCTCGCGCAACGCCAGGCCCTGGACATCATCCGCGCGCTGCGTCGCGTCAAAACGCTGTATGGCATAGTGGAACCCAGCGGCTACAAGTTGATCAACGGCAAGGAATCCACCGTGTACCGCTTCACGCAGCACGCGATACACACCGCCTTGTACAACGAATTGACCGCCGAGGAACGCGAAGTACTGCACCGCATGACGGCGCATTATCTCAACGATTTGCGTCTCACACGCGGCACCGATCCCGATGTGCAGAATTCCGTGGCCTCGGCGCTGCTTTTGCACTCTCGCCTGGGCCGCGATCCCGAATTGGAATATCAGAGCATTTTGCTCAAGGCGCAGCACACGCCCGACGTGCTCAACGAGCAGGAAATTCAGCAGCGCCTCGCATCGCTGGCGCCATCGATAGGAATCCCCGCCGAGCAATTATTGGAAAGCTTCCGACAGGCCCTGCAACTCGCGCCGCTCAGCACGCGGCATGCGAATCGCGAGCAGATGGTGCTCGGCCTGCCGCAGGAGGAGCGCGAGATGGATTCGCTCTCGGCCCTGCTTGCCCGCATACTCGGCATGCTGCGTCGCGGCAGCACGGCCGAGGCCAATGTGGTGTTGGAGTTGCACGTCAACAAGGCCGAGCGCCGCGGTCAGCGCTTGCATCCCATCGTCCATGTGCTTTACGCCATGAGTTGCGAAATGCTTGGACGCGACCGCGAACTGGCGCTGCGCTCACTGCGCGTGGCCACCGCCGACACACTCGCGCCCGCCTACGCCACCTTCGCCCGACTTGGTCTCGCGCTGTTCGAGGAAGCGGACGACACGGAAACCCTGCGTCGTCTCAAGGAAGCGGCCGCGTACAGCGGCCGCCACGAAGGTATTCTGCATGCCGTCGCCGCGTGGATCGTCTCCACGCGCTTCGGCTCGAGAGAGGAGTTTCACGCCATCCTCGCGCACAGACATTTCGATGTCAGCGTTTCCGAGCAGCTTCAGTCGCTGTACCCGAACACCGCATCGCTGTTGCGCGGCAAGGAATAGCGTTACATCAATTCCGTACCGGTAAAGAAGTAATGCACTTCGAACGAGGCCGTATCGGGCGCGTCCGAACCATGCACCACATTGCGCTCGATACTGGTGGCCATGTCGCGGCGAATCGTGCCGGGATCGGCGTTCTCGGGATTCGTCGCGCCCATCAGCGTGCGCCAGCGCTTGATCGCGTTCTCACCTTCGAGCGCCATCAACAGCACGGGGCCCGAGGTCATGAATTCCATCAGCGAGTTGAAAAAGGGGCGTTCGCGATGCACGTAGTAGAAGCCCTCGGCCTTGCTCCGCGTGAGATGCTCCATGCGCATACCCACCACGCGCAGACCTTCCTGCTCGATACGCTTGACCACTTCGCCGATCACTCCAGCCGCGACACCATCGGGTTTGACAATTGCCAGTGTGCGTTCCATGTCCATCCTGAATGTGTGAAAAAAGATAACATGTAGTATACAATGCGGCAGCGGCTCACGCAAGCGGCAGCGAATCGCACTCCTTCCCTTTCATCCTCACACCCACTGCCACTCCGACAGCAACAGCACTGCTTTGCGCGCCCTACCTCCCCTCCACCACCAGGGCCGAGCGGGCAACGATGCGGCCTTGCGCGTCGACGGCGCTGAGTTGATAATGGCCGGCGGCGAGGCCGTCGAGGGGCACGGACACACTGCCGCCACCGACCTCGCAGTACACGCGCTGGCTGCGCAGCTCCCGCCCGTCGCTGCCGTGTATGCGCAGCGTGTACGCGCCAGGCGCGGCGGTGAGCAGGGCCGTGGCCGCCGCCCGCGCCGGATTGGGAAAGGGACTCAAGCTCAGCAACGACGCCACCGGCGGCCGCAGCGCCTCCTGGGCATTGATGTTCAAATGCAGCTTGCCGATAAATGCTTCGGTGCCGCCAAGGAAGGTTGTGCGGTAGCCGCCGGGATTGACGGTTACGGGAGCCTCTACATAGCCGGAGTGATAGATTCCGCCGGCAGTGGACCAGAGTTTCCACGTAACGACCTTGCCCAATGGTTGCGTGGGCGATAGCATTTGTGCCCCTCGCAGCCGATAATCCTCCGCCGACACCGCGACGAGCATTCCTACCCATTGAGAGAGACCATGTTCGGAGAGTTTAACACCCAGCAAAGAATCCGCAGCCGTGTACATGAGTAAAACATACGTCCGTTCATCCGGCATCGCAATATCATACACGGTTATATCATCTCGTGCCGGCACCTCGATTGATCGGATGACGGAATGTGTCGCAGCATCGTAAATCACGTGGAAGCCAGCCAACCCACCCCATACTGGGGTCCCAAGGGGTGGATGCGTCGTTGGAAATTCCCCAACATTTCCACCTGTTCGACCCACCAGATGGATCTTGCTGCCCCATTGCTGCACGGCATCCAGAAAGTCCGTATGCTTCGCGCCAAGGTAGCTGCTGTAATGCAGTGTCGTGAAGTCCTTGTCCGTTTCCATGAGAAATATGTCCCCCGCCCCGGAATATAACGGTTGCAGGCAGCCCGGTGTGACGGGGAAATCCCATCCATAGGTGAAACCCGCAAACACATAGGAGTTCTCCGTCTCTACGATATAATCGATACCCTCATAGAGAACATTCGGTGTGGCGCTTCCAAACACCGCCACATACTGCAAACTGTCGCCGGAAAGCACAAAAATGGCGGCATTCCCGTCACTGTCTGTGCGCGGTTTCGTAATAGAGGTACGCAGAA
>ERZ795032.254-NODE-254-length-71916-cov-596.066698_pt1 | contig 71916 bp, 81 predicted proteins | sample MGYA00375124_ERZ795032 | MGnify/ENA primary metagenome ERZ795032 (study PRJEB30167, sample SAMN05720154) | activated sludge metagenome | isolation source: Anaerobic digester | place: China | collected 2015-12-16 ... | reverse complement strand
CCCTGTCCAGGATGCCCCAGGGGCTGACGACGAGGGCTTCCGGCGCGAGATAATCACGGTAGAACTCTACGTCCCGGGTGTCAGCAGCCTTCCAGGCTCGCTTCTCGATATCGGAGAGAACCGCTAACAGGTCTTCCATAGAGAGCATGTGAACGCATGGGACGATAATAACCGTTTCCCATGTCAACCCGGATGCAAACCCTCTTCGCCTCGCCGGCAAGAGAGGTACCCCATGACCGGGATCACCTTCACCCCCGTCGGCACCGTCCGCTCCCCGTTCCACGACCCCCGCAATATGCCCATCCAGCCCCTTGGCGCCCGGGGGGTCCGGGGCACCATCGAACTCGACCCGGTGTATGCCGCCGGACTAAGAGATCTCGCCGGATTCTCGCGGATCATCCTCCTCTACCACTTCCACCGCTCGGAGGGGTACGCGCTCGAGGTGGTCCCGTTCCTCGATAAAACACCGCACGGCGTCTTTGCGACCCGGGCGCCCCGCCGCCCCAACGCCATCGGGCTCTCGATTCTCAGACTGGTCGCCGTTGACGGCACGACGCTCACCGTCGAGGACGTGGATATCCTGGACGGCACCCCGGTCCTCGACATCAAGCCCTACGTCCCGGCGTTCGACGCCTACCCTGACGAACGGTCCGGGTGGCTGGCCACCACCGGCGATGACCCCCGCACCGTGCGGTCGGACGACCGGTTCTGCTGACCGGCACAGCATTTATCCGGCTCCCGGCCGCAGGGGCGAATCGATGAATGCCGACGATATCCGGGAAGAACTCGTCTTTGTCGCCCGGGAAGCCGCCCTCGCCGCCCGGTGCTCGGGATACACGCCGACGCGCTTGTCCCCCTTCTCTTCTCGCTCCGCTACGGAGGCGACTGGAGCTACGCCGCGGAGGGGGTCGCTGCGGGCAATTCCTCCCCCCGCTTGCGCAGGGGGTCTCCTTGCCCGTTCGAGATGAATCCATCATCTCTTCACCTCATCGCCCCGACCGGTCGCAACGTCGACGGGGGCACGGCACCCATGTACCCCGGAGGGATAAGTACTCCGGTCAGGAGAACGGAGACGACGTCTCCTGCCGGCAAGACCATTGAGGACAAAGGACACCGGTTCCACCGGATTTCGGGGCCGTGCAGCAGAATTCCGCCCGATGAGGCAGCCGGCAGAGCGCCCCGCCGGTCGGGATATCTGCGGGGGGAACTCCGGGCTTCCAGTTCAGGTGAGGGAAACCGTTCCCTCACAGGGAGGCCTGAACAGTGATCAAGAATTTTGTATCTGTGGATCAGAGCTTCGAGAATCGGCTCTTCGGCGCACCGCACCGGGGGCACCGCCAGGTGTCCGGAAGGTCTTCGAAGGCCGTATTCGCCGCGACGCCATGGGCGGAGTCGCCAATCGCAGGGTTATAGACGTAGCCGCAGAGATTGCACCGGTAGGAATCCATCGAGCATTCACCTTCTTCCCCTCCCGGCTCGCGGCCGGCGGGGGCACAGACTGATCGTCGACCCCTGAGAGGATAAGCGCTCCGGTCAGGGGGCCGGGAAGTAGAGTTCCTTTCCGGTGCAGCCGTCGAGGACGATCGAGCGCTCCCCGTGCTCCGACACAAACCGGATCGCGTAGACCGGGTAGTAGATCGTCTGAAAGTCGACGATCTCCGCCGTCGGCTCAAGCCCCTTCAAGACGGTCCGGAACGAGGCCTCCGTAACCTTCGCCCCGGGGCGGGTACCCCGGAACGGCTCCATCGGGAGGTCCGCCCCCCGCCGGAGGGCGGAGAGCGCCGGGATCTCTTCAGCAAGCAGGGGCACGTAGACCACCGCATCGCCCATCGTCTTCATCTCCGTGATGAGTTTCGCCTTCGTCAGGCTTTTTAGGGCTTTCTTCACCACGTCGGGCGCAAGACGGGTCTCGGCCTCGATCTCGATCTGTGTCGATCCGCCATTCGCGAGCCCGGTGACAACCTTCACCGCGGCCTCGTCAAGCCCCAGGAGTTCCGAGAACCCCGGCCTGACCGTCAGCCCCCGGTCCACCTCAACGACGCTGCCGGTCTCGCCGTCGATGACGAACGATGCCGTCCTTGTCGCCTTCCGGATCAATCCGCCGATGTAGCGGACCTCAACCCGGTGAAGCGGCCGGTAGACCAGAACACCCGAGACGATCCGCTCTTCAGGCTCGAGGAGAAAAAATCGGCGTTTCCGTCTCGCCATGGCAATATCAAGTGCCTCCTCGCGGAGGAGCACCGGGACCACCGCCTCACCGGAGGCGGGCGGCTTCACGTCCACCGGATCACTCTTCGGGGGCGGATCGCTCTCACGCGGTGGATCGCTCTTTGGGGGAGTACGGGTCTCGGGCAGGGCCGCCGGCATGACCGGAGGAGCGGGCGTGAGGCGGGGTGTCAGCCCCCGGTGCTCGCACAGCCGCTGCCCGAAGCGCATCTTCACTTTCTCCCGGGAGAGCCCGCCCATGACGAAGAACTCCCCGGGCTCGAGATCCGCGAGTTCTTCGACCTCTTTGCGGGACGAAAAGAAGAGGCTGACCGCTTTTAAGTCGTTCTCGATCGAGAGTTTCCCGATGATCTGGCTGTTGCACTGTGAGAGGACATTCTTCGTCACGAGCGACGGCCGCTGGGTCGCGACTAAGAGGCCGAGCCCGCGCTTGCGCCCCCGGCGGGAGATCTCCTCGATCTTCTTGATAGAGGTCCCCGACTGGGGAATGAACTTATCCGCCTCCTCCACGATCAGCAGGAAGGGCTTCTTTAACTCGCTCTCCAGGTCGTAGAGAACATCGGCGAGGAGGACCACCTGTTCCTGCATATTGGTCTCCGAGACGTCGAAGATCACCGCCGACCGGGAGCAGATCGCGCTCTGCATCAGTTCCCGGAGGTTCGCCCGCCCGATATCCACGTCGCAGTCGTTCCCTGAACCGATCCAGAGGAGAGGGAACCGGTCCCTGAGCGAGGAGTACTCCCCCTCCGTGTCGATGAGGCAGAACCCGACCCGTGCCTGCAGGAGCCGCTCACAGAGGACCGCGATGCCCCAGCTCTTCCCGGCACCCGACTGCGCGATGATACAGGTCCTTCCCGTGACCAGTTCCTGGGCATCGACGGCAATCTCCCGTTCACCGGCCCTGCCGATTGCGAGTTCCATCCGATCAAGAGATCACAGGATGTCGGGAGTTTTAACGGTTTCTTTTGGAACCAGAGGGCCACGTTTGCAATATACGTCACCCGTTATCAGACGTTGTTTCTTCGGAGCGAGAGGAGAACGCCGAAGGCCGAGAGGACCGCGAACGCGAGGAAGACCAGCCGGAGGCTCAGCAGAAACTCCGGGAATACCGCCGGCGTAACGACGGTCGCCCCCATGATGACCGCAAAAACCACGAGCACCGCTCCCATGCTCAGCATCATGCCGAGCGACCGCACCATTGCCGTCATCGCGGATGCGCACCCGTAATCCCGCTTCGTGACAGAGCCCATGATGGCGGTGGTGTTCGGGGATGAAAAGAGCCCGACCCCCACACCCAGCAGGACCAGAAGAGCGACAATCGCGGCGACCGGCGTCGTCGGAGAGAGGAGGGAGAAGCCGAAGAGGGCCACGGCCGAGAGCGCGATCCCCACCGAGGCGACGACCCCGGGCTGTATCCGGTCGGCGAGGCGGCCCGAGACCGGGGCGACGAAGACCTGGATCACCGGCTGGACCAGGAGCAGGGTGCCCGCGGCGACGGGTGCGTAGCCCCGGACGTACTGAAGGTAGAGGGAGAGGAGGAACCCGACCGCATACGTGGCGCTGTAGTTAATCAGGGCGGCACCGTTCGAGGCGGCAAAGACCCGGTTCTTCTCGATGAGCGATACCGGGAGGAGGGGGCAGGGCTGCCGCCGCTCCACCCGGAAGAAGACCACCCCAAGGACGACGGCTGCCGCGAGGAGCGCCAGACCGACCGGGGTGGTCGCAGAGGCCAGGCCCAGGAAAAGGCAGAGGATCAGGGCGGAGGAGAGGACCATCCCGGGAGTGTCGAAGTGCTCCTGCTGCTGCTCGTTCAAGAACGCCGGGAACTTTTTCGCGTAGAAGAGAGCCGGGACGGCGAGGAGCGCGGTCATGATGAAGATGCTTCGCCAGCCGAAGAACTGGGTCAGGACACCCCCGAGGAACGGCCCGAGCGAGAGCCCGGCGTAGACGGCGGTGACGTTCAGCCCGATAGCGGTGCCACGTTCGCCGGGCGGGTAGAGGTGGGTGATCAGGGCCACGCTGTTTGCGTAGATCATGGCGCCGCCGGTCCCCTGCAGGAAGCGGAAGACGAGGAGCAGTTCGAGCGTGGGCGTGAAGATGGTGAGGAGGGAGCCGGCGGTGTAGACGACGACCCCGAGCAGGAAGACGGTGACCTTCCCCCGTGAGTCGCCGAGCCTCCCTGCCGGGAGGAGGAAGATGACCGACGCGAGGAGGTAGGTGCTGGAGATCCAGGCGAGCGCGGCGGCGTCGGCAGAGAACTCACCGCCGATAGCAGGGAGGGCGAGGTTGATCGCGGAGCCCGTGAACGGGTTGAGGAACGTGACGACGGTGACCAGCAAGAGGATGAATCTTCGCGAGTAGGGTTTTTCGTCTTCCTGCTTCATTGCCATCGCCCATACCCCCTGCCGGGAGTGTATGACTAGGTATTTGCGGCAAACGCAAATAAGGACACTGCTGCTGCCCGTTTAGATCCCTGCAGTATCTTTTAATGAGAATACCTCCCCAACATCCCCGGGATGCCTCAACCACCCCCGGAGACCCGGCAGGAGGTCCGCGACCTCTCGATCCGGCTCATCCTGCTGCTCGGCATGGTGAGCCTTCTGGGGAGCCTGATCTCGAACGGCGCCCGGAGCGTCACCGGCCCCTACATCCTCCTCCTCGGGGGGAGCGCGGCCGTCGTTGGTCTGGTCGCCGGATTCGGCGAGTTCATAGGCTACGCGTTGCGATCCGTCAGCGGCGTCTACATCGACCGGAATCACCGCTACTGGGTGGTGGCGATGGCCGGCTACGGCCTGCTCGCCGCCATCCCCCTCCTCGCCTTCACCGGACGATGGGAGGCTGCGGCCTTCCTCATCATCGCCGAACGGATAGGAAAGGCTGTTCGGACGCCTGCACGGGACACGATCCTCTCCCACGCGACGACGGCCATCGGGAGGGGATGGGGTTTCGGGGTTCATAAGGCGCTCGATCAGGTCGGTGCGGTCATCGGCCCGCTGGTGATGGTCGCGGCCCTCGTCCTCACCGGCGGCTACACCGCGGGGTTTCTCCTCCTCGGGATCCCTCTCGCCGGTGTTGTGATAATGCTCCTCTTCGCCCGGTCGGTGGTGCCGAGGCCGGGACGCCTGGAGATGAACGGAGGGACCATGGAGGAGGGGGGCGGTCTGCCCGGGATCACGCCATACGCCGCGTTCATCTTCCTCAGCATGGCCGGATTCACCAGCTTCCCGCTCATCTCGTTCCACTTAAAAGCCCTATCGCTCGTCCCCGATGCCGCCATCCCCCTCTTTTATGCCTCGGCGATGATGGCCTCAGTCGTCGTGGCGCTGCTCATCGGGCGGTCCTTTGAGCACATCGGCACCCATCTCCTCCTCGCCATCCCGGCCCTCAGCACTGCGACGGTCCTGCTCGTCTTCTCGCCCATCCCGGGTGCAGCGCTCGCGGGAGCGCTCGTCTGGGGGGCCGGGGTCGGGATCTTCGAGACATCACTCCGGGCATCGATTGCAGAGTCCACGACGGCGGCACAGAGAGGACAGGTCTACGGCACCATGAGTGCGGTCTTCGGGACAGCGTGGTTCGTGGGAAGTGCCGTAATGGGCGTCCTCTACGACGTATCGATCGGGCATATCGTCGCGTACGTCGTCATCGTCGAGGCTGCGGCGCTGATCGCCTACATCTGGATGTATCGCTCGCGCATCGCGGTGAGGTTCCAGGAGGGGATCGGTGACCTCATCTCGTAACCTTGCGGCGCGATTCCGTCCATGCCTTGAGCGCCCCCCCGATTGCGCCGCCGAGAGCGCCGAAGAACCCGAAGTAAAGGGCCAGGGCGAAGAGGAGGACGGCGATCCCGAGGCCGATGAGGGTGCCGATGGGGCCGAGGAATGCCGTCCCCCCGATGACGGCGATGATCGAGAAGATTGCGGCGACGATGAGTCCGCCCATGAGCCCACCGAGAGCGCCCCTGACCGCTCCCGGGGGCCCGAGGTAGCCGCCGATGATCCCCCCGACGATCGGGCCCCCTACCGGGAAGAAGGGGCTTACAACGAGCATGAAGATGAGTCCCACCAGCGTGGAAACCCAGTACGAACCGCCGTCCTCTGCCACTACCCACCTCCCGGTTGAGAAGAGCCGGGGAGGATCGCCCCCCGGTGATCACCCCGTGTTACCGTCCTATCGCCGGATCGCTCCCGCGATGACGCCGCCAATCAGGGAGAGAAGCCCCTGGTAGACGAACGCCGCCACGATAATGACGAGCGATGTGCCGAGGCCCGCGATGAACCCGAACGCCCCGAGCAGGACCGTGCCGCCGACAAGGAGCAGTACCGCGATGACGATGGCACCGAGGATGCCGGCAAGAAGCCCGGCCTTTGCGCCGTTCGATATCCCGCGTCCCGACATCCAGCCGGCGACGAACCCGCCGACGAGCGGCCCGATGACCGGCAGCAGAAAGCCGAGAATAAGCCCCACAAGCCACCCAACGATGACACCAGTCCAGAAGTTATCAGCCATATCGTTCCATCACCGCCGGGAATTCGGAGATGTAGTATATAAGTTTAGGGGTCGGGCGCCGGTCAACGGCGTATCCGGGTCCCGGCCCGCCCGGCAAGGGCTGCGGTGGCTGAACCTAGTGATCCGATGGTCACCCGGTCCCCCCCGGCATCGAGGAACCCGACGGCAGCCTCGATCTTCGGCCCCATGCTCCCGGCAGGGAACTGCCCCGCGAGAAGGTGCCGTCTCGCCTCGGCGACCGTCATCTCGGAGAGATCCTGCTGGTCCGGCCGCCCATAGTTCAGGGCAACGCGCTCGACATCGGTCAGGATCAGGAGGTCGCCGGCGCCGACGAGCCGGGCGAGAAGCGCCGCGGTGTAGTCTTTGTCCACCACCGCCTCGACGCCCCGGAGGGTGCCCCCGGGACCCTTGATTACCGGGACGCCGCCGCCGCCCGCGGCGATCACGACCACCCCGGCCGAGGAGAGCCGGCGTATCGCCTCTCCCTCCACGAGGGCGATCGGGCGCGGCGAGGGGACCACCCGCCGGTAGCCCTGCCCCGGCATCTGCACCATCCGCCAGCCCTTCTCGGTTTCGAGCCGTTTTGCCTGCATCGCCGTGTAAATCGGCCCGATAGGTTTCTCCGGAATCTCGAACGCCGGGTCGGCAGCCGCGACCAGGGTCCGGGTGAGCACCGTCGCGATCGGGCAGTCGACCCCCGCCGCAAGAAGCGCTTCCTGCATCGACTGCGCGAGCATGTAGCCGATCATCCCCTGACTTTCCGCCCCACAGACATCAAGCGGCATCGGCGGGAGGATATCCTTTGTCAGTTCGTTTCGGAGGAGAATATCCCCCACCTGGGGCCCGTTCCCGTGCGTGATGACGACGGCGTAGCCGTCGCCTGCTATCTCTGCGATATGCCGCGCAGCGCAGCGGACATTTGCGAACTGCTCTTCGGCCGTCCCTGTCTCCCGGTGACGCAGGATGGCGTTCCCGCCGAGCGCAACTACCACGGCCTTTCCCGCCATCCCACTACCCCCGCTCCAGCGTGCAGGTCATGCAGTGGGGGCCGCCGTAACCCCCCGTCAGGTTCTCAAGGCGGAGTGGACGGACCTCGATACCGTGCCGGGAGAACTCCTCCTTGTGCGGGAAGAACCGTCCGGTGTTCCTGATCCGGCGGTAGTCCTCCTCCGCCGCGCGGAGGAGCCGCCCGTAGCGTTCCGGATCGCGCGTGGCCTTCCGTTCCAGGTTCTGGAGAACCATCCGCATCACCCGCTCCCCCTCCACCGCAAGGATGCACCCGTCGCGGATGCAGAGGATGTTCGCGGCGTAGGAGAGCTGCTCCAGGATCGAGAGGTCGATCACCGAAAACCCCTTCGACCTGACATAATCGTAGAGGCTCACGGTCTCGCCCGCGGGCTCGTACTCCCTGCCCGCCCGGGAATAGACGTCGACCTGCGCCCGTCGAAGGAGGACCTCAGAGCCGATCACCACCCCGCTTCCCGCGACGTTGAAGTAGGTGTCCAGATGCATATCGACCATCGGGTCGGGCCGGTCGCTCGGGATGAGCGGGTGGCCCGGCTGGTGGACGACGCCGATCTCGTCGTAGCTGGGGGTGCAGTCGAGGAACTGGCATACCCCGGCATGGTTTGTCCGGTCTCCGGTGCCGACGAGGGCGAACTCCCCCATCGGCATGAAGTCCCCGCCCTCGAAGGTCCCGGGCTCCTCGACCGTCCCGGCGACCGGGATGCCGAGGATCTCCCAGAGGAATCGGGTAATCTCCGGTTCCCGGGCTCGCTGCTGTTTTGCCGGCCGCGCGACGACGAGGCCGCAGTCGGTCACTGCCTGCTGGTCCCGCATGAAGTAGAGGTTTGCAAGCGGCTCCTGCCCCGGTATCCGGACGTCCACCCCGCCCCGGGGGTGCCCCCGTCCCACCTCGAGGACCGGGTTCAAGAGGAGGAGAGTGAAGAAGTGCAGCGAGTCCAGTCCGTCGGCGTTCTGCTCCATGCTCCGGCGCGCCGCCGCCACCTCTTTCACGTCCCCCCGGATGGTGACGGTCTCGTACGCCCAATCGACGAGCCGCCGCCGCACCGCCGGGTCGCGGTCGGCGGATTCAAGGACCGTCTCCTTGAGGTGCAGCACCCGGACGCCGAACTCCTCGCGGAGGGTGCGGGTGAGCGCATCGTGCTCCCGGCGCGCCTCGTACCGGCTGAACGCCCGCTCGTAGAGCGCTGTATACGGCTCGAGCAACCCGAAGAACATCTCGACCCCCGGCCGGTGAACAGCAACCGTCCGGAGCGGCTCCCACTCCGCCCGCACGCCCGTTATCATACTCTTCATCCTCCATGCCGGGGAGCAATGAAGAAGTACGCGATCATCACCCCGGCAGCCGTTGCTGCCGCGAGGATCCAGTTCACCCGCCCGCTGAGAGCAAAACTGATGCCGGAATAGATGGCAAACACGAGAATGCCGTAGAGGAGGGTTCTTGCATACCGATGCATCGTATGAGTCCTCTTGCCGGTGAACGGATAAACCTGCCGCGGACCGGGACCGGAGATTCAGGCGAGTTATCACCGTCAAAACAAGAAACTACGCTCTCAACGCTGTCCATCGCCTCCCGGGGAGGCGGGCAGAGCCATCCCCGGGGTCTGAAACCGCAATAATTATTATTCGGGGGAACAACCGACTCACAAGAGATACTATCCACAACCCCGGAGGTGTTCACCTTGAAGATCAGACGTTATAAGTCTCCCATCTCAACGACCGCAAAACCGTTCAGGATAGTGCGGCGGCTGCAGCGCAACCCGACCTACACCCCGCTCAGGACCGGGCCGGTGGTGAACGCCGCCGTGCTCGCCGCTCTCTCGGCGACATCGGCCATGTCCGGGCTGACGCTCGGGGTCTGCATCCGCCTTGCAGGGCTGTGAGACCGCCATCAACACCGCCTTTTTTGGGCCCGTCATAACCCGATGAGATCCATCACCCGGAGCCCGAACAGGACCATCCCCGACCGTAGCGCCCCGAGGAGGGTTTCGCCTTCGATTGTGACGGTGCCGTTTCGCATCGCCGCCCGGAACGTATCAAACGGTTGGTTTGACGCCATGACGTCCTCCACCACTGTGGAGTCGGCGGTCACCGTGACGAGCGGGTCCGGGCAGCCCTTTGCGTCGAACTGCACGATCTTCCGGTCGTGAAAGGTGATTCCGATGACCAGAACGCCGTCGGGAGAGACGACGTGAAGGTTGACCTTCTCGGCTTCGAACGGCCCGGTCACCCACCCCGGCAGCCGACCGGCATACTCGTTGTAGGTCAGGGTATACTCCCGCATCGCAAAGAGGAGGTTCACCTCTTCCGGGGTCATATCGGCGTTATCGACCACGAGCCCGCCCGTCCCCGCCACAAGCGTCAGCACTGCCAGGAGGGCGAGAACCACCCGGAGAGCCGGGATCACCGCAACCCCTCCGTCCGCTCCCCGCCTTCCGGTGCGCCGGTGCCGGGAGTGATGCTACACCCGGATAGAGTCCCCTGGTTGCCCCTGCGGGCGAGCGAATAGCAGCCGTACATGCCGTCTCTGAGGAGGAGTGAGGAAGTTCAGGTATTTCAGAATATCTATCCGCGCCCCACGGGGGAGGGGGGCCGGAACGGGTTTGCCGCCCGGGACCGCACCCCGGGGTGCAGGCAGGGCGACCGGGGCCGAGATCGCGCGGACCCCGCGTGGAAGGGCGCATCCGGGCGGGGAAAAGGAGATATGGCGGCACCGTGTATGGAGAGTTAAGAAGCGCGGACAATCTCTGTACCCGGGCAGATGGTGACCTGTGGAAGAGGATAATATCATCGAGGTGCGGGACCTCGAACATACGTTCAACGGTTTTGCTGCGGTGCGCGGCATCAGTTTCACCGTCAGGAGAGGCGAGATCTTCTCGTTCCTCGGCCCCAACGGCGCAGGAAAGAGCACCACCATCAACATCCTGACAACGCTCCTCCCCCTTCAGAAGGGTACGGTGCGGGTGGCCGGCTACGACGTCGCACGGGAACCCGGGAGAGTCCGGGAGTCCATCGGCATCGTCTTCCAGGACGATGTGCTCGACCGCGACCTCACGGTCCGGGAGACGATGGAGTTCCACGGACGGCTCTACGCCATTCCCCGCGACGAGCGGCGCCGACGGATCGACGACCTGCTCCGGGTCGTGGAACTCGGCTCAAAACGGGACGAACGGACGAAGAACCTCTCCGGCGGCATGAAACGGCGGCTCCAGATCGCCCGGGGGCTGATGACCCGGCCGGAGGTCCTCTTCCTGGACGAGCCAACGCAGGGGCTCGACCCCCAGACACGGATGCGGATGTGGGAGTATATCCGGCAGGTGAACGGTGCCGGGACGACGATCTTTTTGACGACACATTATATGGATGAGGCTGATATGCTCTCGGATCGGATCAGCATCATCGACCACGGCAAGATCGTTGTCTCCGGCACCCCGGGAGAACTGAAGAACACCCTCGGCGAGGACGTCGTCTACCTGGAGACGGCAGACGACATGAAGGCCCGGGAGAGCCTCCGGGGGGTCGGGGAGATTCAATCTATCACCGAGTCACCCCGCGGCCTCTCGATCACGATCTCGGCTGACGGGAGCCACTGCCTCCCGCGGATCGTCGATGCGGTGCGTGGCGCCGGGATCGGGATCTCGAGCGTGAACCTCAAGAAACCGACGATGGACGACGTGTTTGTCTACTACACCGGCAGGGAACTGCGGGATGAAGGGGCATGACTGCCATGGCATGGGAGTTCCTCACCGTCTACTGGCGCGAGATGATCCGATTTGTCCGGTTCAGGACGCAGCTCCTCTCATCGCTCCTGCAGCCGGCGCTCTGGATGGCGTTTTTCGGCGTCGCGATGTCCTCGAACTTCAACCGGTTCACCTCCGCCATTCCGGCCCCGGCTGGCATCGTCCCGGTCGACTACCTCACCTTCATGGCCGCCGGGGTGATCGCGATGACAACCCTCTTTACGAGCCTCTTCGGGGGGATCAGTCTTCTCTTCGATAAGAACTGGGGGCTGATGCGGGAGATGCTCGCGAGCCCCATGCCCCGGACCCACATCATGCTGGGGGTCAGCCTCTCGGGGATGACGAAGTCGTTCATCCAGGTGGCCATTATCATGGCGTTCGGGCTCCTCCTCGGGGTAGAGTTCTTCCCCGGGTTTTCGGCCACGCAGATCGCCCTCTCGGTCCTCGGCATATTCGTCTTCGTCGGCGTCTTCTCGCTCGGGTTCCTCCTCTTCTCCTCAACCATCTCAATGCGCCTCGAGAGCCCGGAGGGGCTGCAGGGGATCATCACGCTCCTCACCCTGCCACTCTTCTTCGTCTCGAACGCCCTCTACCCCATCCAGGCGTTCCCGCCGCTCTTACAGGCTCTCTCGATCTACAACCCGCTCACCCACCTGGTCAGTGGGGTCCGCTACTTCGCCCTCGGGAACGACTTCTTCGCCGTCGGCGCGCGCTACTCCTACACCACGACCGACGTCCTCGTATCGTTCGGTTACCTCGCGGTCTTTGCGGCGGTGATGTATCTCCTCGCCCGCCGGACGTTTGAGAAAGCGGTAGTAACATAAGAACAACCAAGAGAAGGGTGAACATGCAGGGAACCAGGTATGCAATGCTGGTATTGCTGGTCCTCGCCGTCGTCGCCGGCTGCGTCGGGGTGCCGGGCCTTGAGACGACGGAAGGATTCAACCAGACGGTCACGGTGGAGCCGGATAGCGATCTCGTCGTGATCAACCGGAACGGCGGCGTGACCGTGAACGTCCGGGAAGGGGAGACTGTCGTCGTCAGTGCGGTCAAACGGTCCGTCTACGGCCAGGGCGAACTTGATATGGTCCGGATACAGGTGACGGAGGGCGATCCTCTCCGGATCGAGACGGTGTATACCGGAACAGTAAACCCGCGGGTGAGCGTCGACTTTACGATAGAGGTGCCCCCCACGCTCGTCCTGCAGATGGTGGAGAGTTCGAACGGCCCGATCGACCTTGCAGGGGTGCGGGTGAACGCGACAGAACTCCGGACATCAAACGGTCCCGTGCGGGTTCGCGGCGCTCCCGGCGGTGACATCACGGCGGCCACCTCGAACGGACCGATCGAGGTGCGGGGCGCCGAAGGCTACGTCACCGCAAGGACCAGCAACGGCGGGATCACGGTGGAGGGGTCCACGGGAGTTGCAGAACTGCAGACCTCGAACGGCCCGATCGCGGCCGAGATCCCTGCCGTCCGGGGTGATGTGGCGATCACCACAAGCAACGGCCGGGTAGCACTCCGGCTCGCGGAGGACCTCGACGCCAGGATCGTCGCCACCACATCGAACGGTCGAATCGCGGCTGGCGACCTCCCGCTCCTGGCGAGCGAGTCGTCGGGTACCCGGATAGCGGGCACGCTCGGCGACGGAGGGGCGACGATCGCCGTCACCACCTCGAATGGGAATATCGATCTTTCGGGGCTCTGAACCCCGTAACCTTTTACCCGTACGTGACCAACCTTCGAACATCCATGAACCGCCCGCACCTCCTCTACTTCACCGTAGAGGGGATATCCTGTGCACTCCCGCTTGCCGATACCCGGCAGGTCGTCGGCATGGTGGCCCTGCAGCCGGAGACCGGCGGGCGCAGGGGAGTCGCCGGGACCATGAACCTGCACGGCAGGATCGTCCCGGTCTACTCGATCCGGAGACTCCTCGGTCTCCCGGAACGTCCTCCTCTCTCCACCGACGTCCTCATCATTGCTCACCCCGGCAAAGACTGTGTGGCCCTCTGGGTTGATGGGGTTCGGGGGGTGCGGATGAGCGCAAAACCCCTCCTACCCGGGGACACGCCCCCTCTCCCCGGCGTGCTGGTCGCGGAAGACGAAACAGTCCTCATCCACGATCTTCCGGCATTCCTTGCGGCAGACGAGAGCGGACAGTTCCCCCATCTTCCGGGCGGGGTCGAGGCCGGTGAAAAGGAGTCGGCCGATGATCCCGGGAGAGCCGGAGGTATCCTCACCAGCCGGGCGCAAGCGATCGCCCGGCCGAACGAGGAGCCGCGTGAGACCCGGTTCTCGGAGATCCTCACGTTCCGGCTCGAAGGTCGGGAGTACGCCATCGAGACGCAGTACATCCGGGAAGTCTTTATCATCCGCGAGATCACCCCGGTTCCCGGGACGCCCGCTTTCATTGCCGGGATATGTGCCGTCAGAGGGGAGATCATCTCCGTCGTCGATCTCCGCACGCTCTTCGCGATCCCGAAACACGGGCTGACGGACCTCAACCGGGTCATCGTTCTCACTAACGGGACGATAACCTTCGGAATCCTTGCGGATTATATCACGGATATCGGTACCAGGCCGACCGACCGGTTCGCTCCCATAGTTCCCGGCACGACACCGATCAAGCAGCGGTATCTCCTGGGGACCGCAGACGGATCGACGATCGTCCTCGACGCGGGGGCGATCCTCGCCGATCCCGTGATGGTGGTGGACGAAAACGGAAACTGAGACCGCATAACGATCGTTATTGAAAAAATCCACGCGAAACCGCTTATTTTCCAAAGGAACATTATTTAATCCCGCGTGTTCATCACTTAATTGAGCCGTAGAGGAACAAGCGGAGCGGATATACCATGTTCACATTTTTTTCTGACATGAAGGTCGGAACGAAGATTCTCGTCATCTGCCTATTTCTAGCGATCATTCCGGCGCTTATGCTCGGCGTGGTAGCGTATACCAGTTCGAGCGGTGTGATAAACGACCAGATTGAGACGTTGCTTGAGACACAGGTGCACGATGCGAAGGGATGGACCAACGATGTCTACAAACTCACGCGCAACAAAGTGAACAGCGACCTCAACGTCCTCCGGGAGAACTTCTATGCCCGGGGCACTCCCGAGATCATCGACGGGAAACTGACGTTGGTGGGCGCCAACGGCGATCCGTATACCATCAACGATAACTTCGAGATCGTCGATCAGGTCCAGTCTCTGGTCGGCGGGGCGGCGACGGTCTTTCAGGTGAACGACAACAACGCCGTCCGGATCTCCACAAACGTCATCGGGACCGACGGCAGCCGGGCGGTCGGGACCGAGCTGACTCAGAACGTCTACGACGTCGTGGTGAGCCAGGGGGAGACCTATTACGGGAGCAGGGACCTCTTCGGTAAACGTTACGTCACGGCATACGAGCCGATAAAAGACAGCAGCGGCAAGATCGTCGGGGTCCTCTTCGTCGGGACGGAGGAGGGGGAGACGCTCGACGTCGTCAGGGCGAGCCTCAGAGACACGGTCATCGGCAGCAACGGTTACATGTTCGTCATCGACAGCACGGGAGAGGTCCTCGTGCACCCGTCCCTCGAGGGAGAGAACTGGTCGGACGAAGGCTTCGTCCGCGAGATGATCCAGAACAAGGTCGGGGTCATCCGCCACCAGATCGACGGCACCGACATCATCGATGCCTACACCTACTACGAACCGCTCGACTGGTACATCGTCTCGCGCGCCGAACTCTCCGACTTCACCGGACCGATCGATACCATCCGGAACACGATCATCGTCGTCCTCCTTGCCTCGATCGCGATCGGCGTCGTGATTGCCATCCTCTTCGGCCGCTCGATCTCTGAGCCGCTGCAGCAGGTGGTGTTGATGCTCAAAGAGCTCCGCAACGGCCACCTCTCCGCCCGGCTCAACATCAAGCGGCAGGACGAGATCGGGGTCATGGCTAAAACGATGGACGAATTCGCCGGCGACCTCCAGACAAACGTCGTCGGGAACCTCAAAAAGATCGCCCTCGGCGAGTACGTCAAGGAGTTCCCGGTCACCGACGAAGGCGACGAGATCCGGCCTGCGCTCGCGCTGATGGTCCAGTCGCTCGACCACCTCCATAAAGAGACGATCAAACTCACGGATGCTGCACGCGCGGGCGACCTCTCCATCCGTGGCGACGAGACGGCATTCCGCGGCGGCTACCGGATGATCATCGCCGGGTTCAACAAGACCCTCGAGTCGATCACGGAACCGGTGAACGAGGCGATGCGGCTTGCCAGGTACTACGCTTCCGGTGACTTTACCGCCCGGTTCGACGAGAAGATCCCGGTCGCCGGGGAGTTCGTCGCTTACCGCGACGCCCTCAACACCATCGGGATCGAGCTCTCGCGGCTGATGAAACTGATCAGCGAGGAACTCTACGAGGGCGTCTCGGTCCTCTCCCTGGCATCGAACGAGATCCTGGCGGTCACGACCCAGCTCTCCGCGGCCAGTTCGCAGACCGCCGCAACGGTGAACGAGACCTCGGACTCGGTCGAGAGCGTCAGGAAGAAGACCGAACTTGTGAACCAGAAGACAAAAGGTGTCTCCGAGAAGGCGATGCGGGCGCTCGACGTCTCAAAGGACGGCCAGAAGTCCGTACGCGAGATCCTCGAGGGTATGAACCAGATCCAGCGGCAGATGGATATCGTCCGGATGAACGTTATCCGGCTCTCGGAACAGAGCCAGGCGGTCGGCGAGATCATTGCAACGGTGACCGATATCTCCGAACAGTCCAACCTGCTCGCGGTGAACGCCTCTATCGAGGCTGCAAAGGCCGGGGAGTTCGGGAAAGGGTTTGCGGTCGTCGCAAACGAGATTCATAACCTTGCCGAGCAGTCGAAGAAGGCAACCTCGAACATCCGGGTCATCCTCACCGACATCCAGCAGGGAGTCTCCTCGACGGCGGTCTCGACCGAGCAGGGGATCCGGTCCGTGGCGGACGCAGCCCGGTTGACGAGCAACGCGCAGGAGGCGATCGAGGTGCTCGCCCGGTCGATCGCGGACACTTCGCAGGAGGTGATCGAGATCGCGGCCTCGATCCAGACGCAGGCGTCAGGGATAGACCAGATCTCCCGCGCGATGGAGAACATCCGCGACGCGGCACAGAAGAATCTCGAGACCACCCACAAGGCGGAGAAGACCGCAGGGGACCTGCACGAGCTCGGTGGCCGCTTGAAGAGGATCACCCAGCAGTACCGGGTCTAACACGGCTGCCATGACGGGATCGGACGAAGCATTTCGCGCCCGCCTCCTCGAGACGTTCCGCGAGGAGGCGGACGAGTATCTTGAGGCGATCACCGGCGGACTGCTCGAACTCGAGAAGGGGGGGCTCGAGCCCGAACTGGTTGAGTCGGTCTACCGCAGGATCCACAGCCTGAAGGGAGCAGCGCGTGCGGTCAATCTCCGGGAGATCGAGTCGGTCTGCCAGAACCTCGAGACCGTCTCCTCTCTGGTGAAACGAGGCGAGTACACTCCCGGGGAGGACGACTTCGACCTCTTCCACCGGACGCTCGCGGTCGTGAAGGCGCTTCTCCGGGGAGAGCGACCCGATGCCTCACCGGCGGAGATCATCGGGGCGCTCCGGGCCCTTCCCGAAGGCAAGAAGTCGGCCGGCGACGAGAAACCTGTCGGGGACGGCCGGCGAGACGAACCGGGTCCGGCCCCGGGGGAGAACCGCGCTCCCGGGACGGCTGAAAGCCGCAACGGCGGCGAAACGACCCTGCCGGGGTCGGACGGCGGCACCGTGAGGGTTGCGGCCCATAAACTCGACCGGCTCACCGCCGGGGCCGACAGCCTCCTCACGACACAGCTCTTCATCACGCAACGGATACGCGATCTCGAGGAGATGATGACCCGGTTCACCCTCTGGCAGTGGAACCACTCCCAGGCGTTCAACGACCTGCACCTGATCCGCAGAAGGGCGTTCGGTGAAGAAAGGGCGGCGATCCCTCCCGACCTTATCCTGCCGCTCCAGCGAGCGGTCGAGTTCCAGGAGTACAACCGGGAGTTTGTGGCCAATCTGCAGCACGATCTCGCCATGCACCTCCGGGCGATGGAGATGGACCAGACGGCGCTCAAAGCGAGCATCTCCGAGATCTCCGACCTGGTTCACGATGCCGCACTGTTGCCGGCTTCGAGCATGCTCGCGCCGTTCTCTGCGTTCGTGAGAGAGTTCTCCCGAACCTCGGGGAAATCTGTCGACCTCACGATCGAGGGGGGTGAGATCGAGGTCGACCGGCGTATCCTCGACGCGTTGAAGGAGCCCGTCACGCACCTCATCAGGAACAGCATCGACCACGGGATCGAGGACCCGGAGACCCGGCTGGCCCGGAAGAAGCCGGCCAGCGGAACGGTCCGGATCCGGGTCTTTCCCCGCTCCGGCAGCAGGGTCGGTATCGAGGTGGCCGATGACGGTGCCGGCATCGACAGCAGTGCTATCCGGAGGACCGCTCTTGAGAACGGGGTGATCACGATGGACGAGGACGCGGCCCTCACGGACAGCGAGGCGATCTGGCTCATCTTCAAGTCGGGGATGACGACAAGCCGGATCGTCACCGACCTCTCCGGGAGAGGACTCGGCCTTGCGATCGTGGAGGATGCCGTATCCCGCCTCGGTGGGGAGGTGACGGTCTCCTCGACTCCAGGGAGAGGAACTACCATCACCTTCTTCGTCCCGGTGAGGATGACCACCCTCCGCGGGCTGCTCGTGCGCTCGGAGAGGCAGGTGTATGTCCTCCCGATACAGCAGGTGAAGCAGGTGCTCCGGGTGCGCCCCGACTCTCTCGCCATCTCCAGGAGCCGGCCGACGATCCGGGTATCGGGGGAGACGATCGAGGTCATCCGGCTCACCGACGCCCTGGGGGTCCCCGCGGCCGGTCCGGCACCGGAAAAGGGGCGTCCGACACCCCTGGTCATCATCGCATACGGGGCGGGACAGATCGCGTGCATGGTTGATGAAGTGATCCGGGTGCAGGAGATCGTCGTCCGGCCGCTCGGGAGCCAGCTCCGCTCCGTCCGGAGGATCGAAGGAGCCGTGATCCTCGGGGATGGGAGCGTGGCACTCGTCCTCGACCCGCTTGAACTGATTCAGGACGCAATGCAGGCAGATCGGCCGGCGCCGGCACCTCGACTCCCGGGAGAGACGGGGCAGCGGATCCTCGTCGTGGAGGACTCGATCACCTCGCGAGTCCTGCTTCAGACGGTCCTTGAGAGAGCAGGGTACCGTGTAGAGACTGCCGCCGACGGTGTCGACGCACTCGCAAGATTTAAGCAGCATGAGTTTGATATGCTCGTTTCAGATGTGGATATGCCCCGGATGAACGGTTTTTCGCTCATCGAGAAGATTCGTGCCGAAGCCCGACAGACTGCCGATCTCCGGGTGGTAGTCGTCACTTCTCTCGACTCACCCGAAGACCGGGAGCAGGGGAAGGCAGTCGGGGTAGATGCCTATATTGTCAAGAGCAGTTTTGAGACGAAAGGCTTTCTTGAGACAATCCGTCGCCTGATGCATCGCCGCTGACAGAGAGGGAGCAATTACTATGAAAGAACGAGGAGAAAGAACGCCAATGAGCATTCTGGTGGTGGAAGATAGCCGGACGCAGGCAGAATATCTTCGCCACATTCTTGAGACGGAAGGATACGACGTCACCCTGGCTGCAGACGGCGCCACGACGCTACGGCGGATTGAGGCCGCACCACCCGACATCGTTCTGACCGACGTCCTGATGCCCGGGATGGACGGGTACGAACTCTGCCGCCGGATCAAGCAGATGAATGCGGAGATCCCGGTTATCATGGTCACCAGCCTCTTCGACCCTGCCGACGTGATGAAGGGGCTCGAATCCGGGGCCGACAGTTTCATCGTCAAGCCCGTCACCCCCGGGCACGTCCGCACCCAGATCGAGGCTGTCCTGCGGACGGCGGAGATGCCCGACCCGGACGGTTCTCCGGCAGGACTGGAGGTTCCCTTCTCCGGCAGCGTGTATACCATCTCCGCCGGAAGGCTCAAGATCCTCAACACCCTCCTCTCAACGTATTCTATCGCGGTGACGAAGAACACCGAGCTCCAGGAGGTGCAGGAACAGCTGCACTCCTTAAACGATCAACTCCAGGAGGCCGTCGGGGATCTCTCGCGCAGCAACGAGAGCCTTGTGGCGGAGAACCAGGAGCGGAGACGTGTGGAGAAGGCTCTCGCGGATGCGAACAGAAAGCTCCAGCTCATGGCGAGTATCACCCGCCACGATCTCTTGAACCAACTCTCGGCACTCTGGGGATACCTGGACCTGGCTCTCACGCTGCACGAGCGGGAGCCGGCGAACGCGTGGCGTCATGTCGAGAGCGCCAGGGGGATCGTCGATCGGATCAGCAATACCCTCCGGTTTACTGCCGAGTATCAGGATGTGGGAGCCGCGTCCCCCGTCTGGCAGGAGGTCCGATCGCTCGTGGAGCGAGCGGAGAAGTACCTCACGATGGGGACGATAACCCTCGAGAACGCCGTTCCGGTGGGGGTGGCGATCTACGCTGACCCGCTCATCGAGAAAGTCTTCTCAAACCTCATCGAGAACGCGCTGCGCTACGGGGGGACGATCACCACGATCACCTTCAGCCTCAGGCAGGAGGGGGATGCGTTCACCATCATCTGCGAGGACGACGGGGTAGGGGTCGCTCGCGACGAGAAGGAAAAGATCTTTACCTATGCGCACGGCATGAACACCGGCCTCGGCCTCTTCCTCGCCCGGGAGATCCTCGCCATCACGGGGATCGCAATCAAAGAGACGGGAGTGCCGGGGAAGGGAGCACGGTTCGAGATCCGTTGTCCGGCGGAGGTGATCCGTGTCGACGGCCGGGGCGCCTGACGGGTGCGGAGCGTGGCGCCGGGACTCCCGGTGCCGATCCGGTCTATTCATACACCGGCAGGCCCCCTCATGAACGCCGGAAACCCCCTCGCCGTCTCCTTCTCCGGCACACGGAACCGGATCGCGGCCATCGCCGTGCTGACGGCGCTCACCCTCGGTGGAAACCTGCTCGGCCTGCTCCTCGGCGCACCGGAAGGGCTCCTCCCCCTCCCGGCCCTCCCGCTCAGCATCCCGATCATCCTCGCGAGTTACTGGTACCCCCGGCGCGGTCTCCTCTTCTCCGTATGCCTCGCGGCCGCCTACGCCGTCACGGTCCTCCTCCTCTCTCCGCCTGATCCGCTGCTCCCGCTCACCATTCTCCCCCGTGCGGTCTTCCTCATCCTCATCGGCGGGGTGGTCGCGCTCCTCTCGTCGAGGCTCCGGGAGTCCGAGCAGCAGATGAACCAGATCATCGAGTTCCTGCCTGACGCGACGTTTGCCATCGACCGCGAGGGGAGGGTCATCGCCTGGAACCGCGCGATCGAGGAGATGACCGGGGTGAAGGAGGAGGCCATCCTCAACCGGGGGGACCACGAGTACGCCATACCCTTCTGCGGGGAGCGGCGGCCACTCCTCGCAGACCGGGTCCTCCAGAGCCAGGGGGAGCAGCCGCAGGTTCTCGTCTCGGAGAATACCATCCCGCGTCTCCGCGACGGGAAGGGAGCGCACCTCAGATCCGCGGCGACCGCGCTCATCGACGCAAACGGCAATGTCGCCGGAGCCATCGAGTCCATCCGGGACGTGAGCGATCAGGTGATGATGGAGGCCGCGCTCCAGAACGCCAGCCGCCAGCTCAACACCCTCTCGGGGATCCTGCGCACCGATCTCTCCAACCGCCTCGCCGTCCTGTACGGGCACCTCTCGGTGGGCGTGATGAAGTTCGACGACCCGGAGATCCTGTCGTTCATCGGCGACCTGAACAACGCTGCGAACGGTATCCGGCGGCAGATCGAGATCTCCCGCGAGTTCCGGGATATCGGGACGTCGCCGCCGGCATGGGTGCCCGTGCAGGAGACCGTCAGGCAAGCTGCCGCCGGTCTCACCTTCGGGACTGTCTCCCTCGAAGTGTGGACGGAGCGGCTCGAGGCCTTCGCCGACCCCCATCTCGGCACGGTCTTCTCCCACCTCTTTGAGAACTCGCTCGCTCCGGCAACGGGGGCGACCCGGATCGTCGTCACCTACCACCTGCGCCCGGAAGGTTGTGCAATCATCGTCGAGGATGACGGGACCGGGATCCCCGACGCAGAGAAGGAGGGGCTCTTCGTCCAGAAGGCGGAGGGATACGGGCACGGACTCTTCCTCGCTCACGAGATCCTCGCCATCACCGGGATCACGATCCGCGAGACGGGAACACCCGGCGAGGGGGCGAAGTTCGAGCTCCTGGTGCCGTCAGGGGGGTACCGCATTGTCTGAGATGGTCCGTGAGCTCAGAAGCGCAGAGTTCCCGCTCGCCGACGAGGTCTGGCGCGACTACCACGGTATGACCGGTGATCCGGGCAGGGACAGGATCTTTGCAGTCTTCCTCGCCGGACGGATCGTCTCCCTCGCCCGGTGCAGGAGGCACCCCGACGGCAGCATGGAGGTCGACGGCGTCTTCACGCCCGAGGCCTGCCGCGGGAGGGGGTATGCCCGCATGGCAGTGAGCGCTCTCGTCGTGGCCTGCCACAACGACGATCTCTACATGTACGCGGTCGAGAGCCTCGCGGGGTTTTACGCGGAGTTCAGGTTCATCTCGATACCGGAGCGCGACCTCCCTCCCGCCATCCGGGAGCGCTACACCTGGGCGGCGGGGAATATGGAGGGCGCGGAGGTCCGGCCGATGCGTCGCAGAGCAGGGTTGTGAGCAGACCCCGCAACCCTTATCTCCTGTCGACCAGAGATTACTCGCACGGGAGCCGATAAAGAATGGCAGACGTCTATTTCGCGAATCTCCGGGCGAGGAGCCACCACGAGAGCAAAGTCCAGAAGATCCGCCGTCTCTTCGATGCGGCCGGGTTCGGCGAGGCGGTCCGGCAGGGGGACCTTACGGCGGTCAAACTGCACGTCGGGGAGCGGGGGTGCGACACCTACCTGCACCCGGTCTTTGTCCGGCAGGTGGTCGATAAGGCGAAGGAGAGGGGGGCCCACCCGTTCATCACCGATACCGGCACCCTCTATGCAGGGAGCAGGGCCGACGCCGTCAGGCACACCGTCACCGCCATCGAGCACGGGTTCGACTACGCGGTCGTCGGCGCCCCGGTGATCGTCGCCGACGGCCTTGCCGGCGGCTACTGGGGGGAGATTCCCGTCGAGGGGAAACGCTTCCAGAGCGTTAAGATTGCAGGGAATATCCTCGCCGCCGACAGCATGATCGTCCTCTCGCACGTCAAGGGCCACGACACCGCCGGGTTCGGCGGCGCTATCAAGAATCTGGCGATGGGCTGCGCCCCGCCCCGGGGGAAGGCGGAGCAGCATGCTGCCCGGCCATGCCTGGAGAGCGGGAACTGCATAGGGTGCGGCATGTGCACCATGGTCTGCCCGCAGGCGGCGATGACGGTCGTCGACGGGCGGGCAAAATTCAACCCTGAGCACTGCGTCGGGTGCGGCGACTGCGTGCGCTCCTGCCCTGAAGGGGCGATCGACTTCGACTGGACGACGGAGATCCGGCCGTTCATCGAGCGGCTCTGCGAGTACGCCCTCGGCGCTGTCCGCGGCAAACCCAGGCGGGTGGGCTACATCAATTTCCTTCTCAACATCACCCCGGACTGCGACTGCGTCCCGTGGAGCGATGCGGCAATTGTCCCCGATATCGGGATCCTTGCCTCGACCGACCCGGTCGCGATCGACCACGCGAGCTTTGACCTGGTCAACAGCGAGCGGGGGTTTGCCCGGACACACCTTGCAGCGAACTTCGCGCCGGGGGAAGACAAATTTAAGGGGGTCTGGGACTACACGGACGGCGAGTACCAGATCGATTACGCGGCCTCTATCGGACTTGGGGAGGCCGATTACCGGCTGATCGAGGTGTAAGAGATGACGAACGGAAACGTGCTGCTCCTCTGCGGGAGCCCCCGCCTTGAGGGGAACACCGCACTGGTGCTCAGGGAATGCGCAAAGACCCTCGAGGGCGAGGGGCTTGAAACCGAGACCGTGCTGCTTGGACAGACGCGGATACTCTCCTGCACGGCCTGCGGCCTCTGCAGCGCCGGGGAGTGCGCTCTCGACGACGGTTTAAACGAGATCATCGAAAAGACCCGGGAGGCTGACGGTTTCATCGTCGGCACCCCGGTCTACTTCGGGACGGCGCGGGGAGACGTCACGGCGGCGCTCCAGCGGATAGGGATGGTCTCGATGGCCTCGGACTCCTTCCTCTCGCGGAAGGTGGGCGGCCCGATCGCCGTGGCGCGCCGGGGCGGGCATACCACGACCCTCCAGGAGCTGCTGATGTTCTACCTCATCAACGATATGATCGTGCCGGGCTCGACCTACTGGAATATAGTCTTTGGGCACGCGCCAGGCGAGGCTGCAGGCGACGAGGAGGGGATGCGGACGGTCCGGCGGTTCGCCGAGAACGTGGCGTTCCTGATCAAGAAGCTGCGGTAGGAGACCGGAGAAGAACCTTTTTCCATCTGCCCGGAGAGGGATCAAGCAATGGATCTGTCGTCCGAGCCGATTCATCCGGGCATCGCAGATACGGCACCGCTGACCCGGCGGGAGATCGCCGGCCTCCTCCCGGAGGTCCCGGACTGGTCGCTCGTGGGCGGGCGCCTCTCCGCCCGGTTCGCCTGCAGGGAGTTCGCCGACGCCGCCCGGCTCGTCCACGAGATCGCCGCGTTCGCCATGCGGGAGGGCCATCTCCCCGATATCGGAATCCACGAGAACCGGATGGTGGACGTGGCGTGGTACACCTACGCCATCGGCGGGCTCTCCAAAAACGACTTCATCATGGCCGCGCGGCTCTCCGACCGGCTCCGGTCCCGGCAGGCCGGGACCCTCTAGCCGAACGCCCGCATGACCCGGGCTTTGATCGCCTCTTTCGGGAGCGCGCCGACCACCCGGTCGACGTGCATGCCGTTTGCAAAGAAGAGGAGCGTCGGAATCGCCGTTATGCTGAACTGTGCCGCAAGCCGCGGGTTTTCGTCGACGTTGCACTTGCCGAAGGTCACCCGGCCCGCAAACTCGCGCGCAAGGTCCTCGATCACCGGAGCCACCATCCGGCAGGGGCCACACCATTCCGCCCAGACGTCGATGACCAGGGACGGATGGTTCCCTATGGTCTCCCCGAACGTATTGTCGACGATCTCGATGACACCGCCCGAGGTGCCCATGACTCTGGCCTCGAGTTCCCGGAGGCGCTCCTCCCGGAGACGCTGCAGGTCGTCGTCCACCGGTCCTTTCTCTTCCATGTAGCGGAAGTATGCTTCACGCCCGTATTAAAGTTAGGGAAAATGACGTCCCGAAGGGCGACTGTGGCTGGAGGCAGTGAGCGCGAGCACCGAAGATGGCTGCCGGGTCCGCGGATAAATATATAACCCCGGAAGTACAATGTTTACTACCTCACAGATGGGAAGCGAGGTGGGGTAGTCAGGAAATCCCGGCGGGCTCATAACCCGTAGACCGATGGTTCAAATCCATCCCTCGCTATGTCCGGTTCTTCAGCGCTTTTGTACACAGCCACATCCGGTCGTCTTTCAACGATTCTTCTTTCCGGAAAGCCGACGCGCTCGCACTCGATGGACCCTAAACGGGGTCGAAACGACGCGCGCAAGCAGGGCGAACCGATCAGCATGTGGATAAGACGTTTACAGAATCCCCGAGCACCAAAAATAGGGGATTGCCTCAACCCGAGGTAATCCGGTGAAGATTTCTCAGGTCCGTTCCTTCCCGGCCCTGAAGGCCGAGAGGTCGGACTGGTGGGTGCCGGCCACGTAGTCGACGACGCAGTGACAGCTCTTCTCCCCGTTGATATCCACCGGGTAGCACCCGGTCAGGCACCCGGTGCAGAGGTTCCGATCACCGCACCCGATCGCCTCCACCAGGTCCTCAAGCGGGATGTAGGTGAGCGAGGTTGCCCCGATACTCGCCCGCACTGCCTCGACCTCCCGACCGCTCGCGATGAGCTCCGTGCGGGTGGGCATATCCACCCCGAGGTAGCAGGGGGCGATGATCGGCGGAGAGCCGACCCGGAGGTGGATCTCTTCTGCCCCCGCGTCCCGGATCATGTTCACGATTCGGCGGGATGTCGTCCCCCGGACGATGCTGTCGTCGACGAGGACCACCCGTTTGTCCTTCAGGTTCCCCCGGACGGTGTTGAGTTTGATCCTGACCGCCCGCTCCCGCTGCTGCTGGGTCGGCATGATGAACGTCCGGCCCATGTAACGGTTCTTCATCAGTCCCTCGACGAACGGGATCCCGGACCGTTCAGCGTAGCCCGCGGCATACGCGATGCCGGAGTCCGGGACCGGGCAGACCGTATCCGCCTCGACCGGGGCAGCATCATGGAGTTTCTGCCCGATCCGGCGCCGGACGTCGTAGACCAGCGTCCCGTCGATGACCGAGTCGGCGCGGGCGAAGTAGATATACTCGAAGATGCAGTACGCCGTCCGGTTCGCGGTCGCTATCTGGATGGAGGAGAGCCCGGTCTCATCGATCCTGACCAGTTCTCCCGGGCGCACGTCCCGGATGAATGTGCCGTCCAGCGCATCGATCGCCACGCTCTCCGAAGCGACGATGTAACCGCCGTCGATCTTGCCGATACAGAGCGGTTTGATGCCGAGCGGGTCGCGGAAGGCGTAAACGGTCTCGTTTAACAGCGCGACGGCGGCATAAGAACCCCGCAGGCGCCGCATGCAGAGCCGGACCGCATCCTCCATGCTCTTTGAGGTCCGGAGGGCATCGGCGATGATGCTCCCGATGATCTCGGTATCGGTCGTGGTGCAGAAGATCTGACCCCGGCGCTCGTATTCCTCCCGGAGTTCGATCGTGTTCACCAGGTTGCCGTTGTGGGCGATCGAGAGGTCGAGCCCCTGATACCGAAAGTTGAACGGCTGAACGTTCTCAGGAACTTTTGACCCTGTCGTCGGGTAGCGTACGTGTCCGATTCCGGCGTTGCCCCGCAGATCCTGCAGGGTATGGCTGTTGAAGACCTCGGCAACGAGCCCCTGGGCCTTGTGGGTGTAGAGGGTCGTGCCTTCAAAAGTGGAGATCCCCGCGCTCTCCTGCCCCCTGTGCTGGAGAGCGTACAGGGCATAGTACAGCGGAAAAGAGACACCGCCAGCATCGACGATGCCAACGATACCACACATGATACAGCTCTAATGCGTCGGTACCTTTGCCTTCTTCTCCGTCCAGCGGTAACTGCGGATTCTCCGGCTTCTGCCGAACCCGCAGGCCGCACAGACCTTGTGCTGTGCGTGGAACGAGATTTTGCCACATCGCCTGCAGGCGATGTGGGTGCGTTTCTGCCGCTTGCCCATCGAGGGTGTGCCTTTTGACATTATCTCTCACCTACTCATTCAACTGAAGGGGTAATGTAGATCACATTGTCACCGCGGACGATCAACGTGCCGAGTTTCTGCGCCGTGCCGTCCACTTCTTCTTCTGCCTTATCCAATACCAGATTCATGTGAACGTCGTATCCCTGGAGGATTCCCCGGATCTCCCTTCCACCTTTGAGGCTGATGATGACGGGCTGACGATTCAGTACCTGATCTAAAATATCCAACGGTCTTGGCGTCATATGATTACCCTTTGCCGTCCTTTCTGGAGTAATATATTTGAGTGAGGAAGCTACTTAAATATAACCGCGTTGCTCTGCATCGCATGATAGGTCCTTGAGGTCTCGATTCCATGCCGAAGATCACCGTAAAGAAACGTCACGTCATCCGAAAGTCGCAGATAACCGGGCTCCTGGACCGGCTCACCAACGAGATCGGAGCGTCGGCCGAACTCTTCCGGTCCGACCGGATCGAGCGGGTGGAGACGGATGCCCCCATCGAGATCTACCTGGTGGATAAAAAACCGCTCCTGATAGCCTCCGGGGACTGGGCCTTCCCCACCCTCCGCGGCCTCGTCGAGCACCCGATCCCCGAGCGGCGGGTGGTCGTGGATGCGGGCGCGATCAGGTTCGTCGCAAACGGCGCGGATGCCATGCGCCCCGGGATCGTCTCGATCTCGCCCGATGTCAGGGAGGGGCACCCGGTGCAGGTCGTCGAAGAGCGCTACGGCAAACCGCTCGCCGTCGGTATCGCGCTCTTTGATGCCGCCGATATGGAGCAGCAGGAGAAGGGTAAGTCGGTCAAGAGCATCCACTTTGTCGGAGACGACATCTGGAATCTCGAGATCTGAACCGATTTTAAAAGATACTATTAAATAAAATTCTTCCCTCACTTTTCTTATGGTTAAGAAGCTCTTTGACAGCATCCTCGGTAAAAGTCCCGTTAAAAACGAAGATGAATACATGGAGCTCGATCTCGCCTCATATGAAGGGTCGAGCACCGAAGAACCAGCAGCCATGTACATCAAGATCGCCACCATCGCCGACCTCAAAGATACCCCCCGCGTCAAAGACGAGGTCTACAACGGCAACATCGTCATCGTCGATATCGGGCGGCTGAAGATGGACAAGGTGACGTTCGAGCGGGTCTTAAAGGACCTCCGCGACGTGGCAAAAGACGTGAACGGGGATATCGTCGGTCTTGGTGAGCAGAAGTACGTCGTCATCACGCCGATGTCCGTCAAGGTCTCCCGCGAGAAGATCGGCGGTGGCGTCTAGTGCGGGAATCCTATCCCGGAACCTGTCCCGCGTGCGGGGGTGATATCCAGATGGTCCACCACCGCCTCGAGATCCCCCACTTCCCTGATCTCCTGCTCGTCGTGATCTCCTGCGGCGCCTGCGGCTACCGGCACACCGACACCATCATCCTCGGGGAGGGCAACCCGGTCAGGTGGACGGTGCGGGTCGAGGAGCCCGGGGACCTCGCCATCCGGGTGGCCCGGAGCACGACGGGAACGATCGAGATCCCGGAACTCGGCCTCGCGGTCGAGCCCGGGACCGCCTGTGAAGGGTTCGTCACCAACATCGAGGGGGTTCTGTCCCGCTTCGAGCAGGCGGTGGAGACAGTCCTCGCGAACCCGGAGAGCGACGAGGAGCGGGCAGCCGCACTCCAGATGCTTGATACGCTCGCCGCAGCGCGGGAGGTGGCCGTCCCGTTCACGGTCATCCTCGAGGACCCCGCCGGAAACAGCATGCTCGTCAGCGAGAAAGCCGAAAAGATGCTCCTCGATCAGGGCGAGACCTGATATTTTTCTTTTTGCCCCACCGGGTTACTGTGAACTACCCCGCCCTGAAGGACGGGGCTTCCTGCTTCATCCTTCCTCTACTGAGGCAAGTCCACAGGCTCTATGGCGCGTTCCGCACCTGCTACTCCGACAAGGTTCTGTTCTTGCAGGGCAAATTTCTTGATATTGATTGCCGCGTTGATGTCACGGTCGTGGTGAGTGCCGCAGTCGGGACAGACCCATTCCCGGTCTGAAAGTGTGAGATCCCGCTTGAGATGCCCACACTGATGACAAATCTTTGAGGAGGGATCAAACCTCCCGATCGCGAGAAGGGTCTTCCCGTATTTTCGGCACTTATATTCCAGCATCGTGAAGAACGTGCTCCACGATGCATCTCCAATGCTCAGTGCGAGGTTATGATTCTTCTGCATTCCGGAGACGTTCAACGATTCTACTGCGATTGCTTGGTTCTCGCTCACAACTCGGAAAGAGAGGTTGTGCAGGAAATCGTTTCTCTGGTTTGCTACCTTCTCGTGACACCGGGCAAGTTTCCTGATGGCCTTCTGGCGATTCTTCGATCCCTTCTTCTTCCGGGATAGTCTGCGCTGGAGGCACTTCAGCCTCCCGAGAGACTTACGCAGGTTCCTCGGGTTCCCCACCTTCTCTCCCGTCGATAGTGTAGCGAAGTCGGTCAGACCTACATCGATACCGAGCGTAGTTTTGGATGAGAACGGCGCGGGCGCGGGCGCGGGGTTCCCGTCGTCGACGAGAATCGAGACAAACCATGTCCCGGTCGAAGTGACCGATACGGTTGCCGATTTCATCTTCCCGGAGAACATCCTGTGGAAGATGGTTCTGATCTCGCCGATCTTCGGGAGTTTGATCTGATGTCGCCCGAAATTCACAGCGTAATGCTGAGGCACCTGAAAGGATTGTACCGGATTTTTCTTAGACTTGAACAGGGGAAATCCTTTCTTCTCCCGGAAGAACCGGGTGAAAGCGTTATCAAGATTCTTGTTTGCAATCTGGAGTGACTGTGAGTTGACCTCTTTGAGCCACGGGTGTTCTTCCTTGAGTGCGGGAAGGCGGTTATTCAGGTCAAAACAGGATAGTTTCTGACCATCCTGTTCGTATGCTCGGATCTTCTGCTCCAGAGAATGGTTGTACACAAACCGACAGGCATGGATGTGCTGCATGAGGAGAGGTACTTGCCCCCGAGAAGGGTACATCCGATACTTGTAGGCCTGGAGCATACGAATAATATTGGGCCTTATAATAAAATGTAGTTTCCGGTAATCTCTCCGAGAGGGTGACGAAGGGCGGCTTCGCTTTCATCCCCACCCTGAAGGGTGGGGTCTTCCCGCTCCGCCCCCTTCACCCCCACAAGATAAAGTAGGACCTCTTCCCATACGCGACACCCTGAGGTGAACAGAATGGCACGAACAATATCGGTGCTGAAGTGGGAGAGCAAAACAGAGGTCGAGAACGCCGTCCATGATATAAAGGCAGAGATGGACCGGGAAGGGGGGCTATCCAAGGAGACGGAGCGGGCGATGCAGCACTCGCTCATGGTGGCCGATCCCGACCTCACCGAGCATTTCCTGAAGCAAGTCCGGGAGCACGTCCCCGATGCGCTCCACTACTTTGAGGAGCACGGCGGCGGGGCGTAGACGCGAATATCGGACAGGTGTGAGGGGCGAGGGGAGATCCCTCACTTAATCTCGACGCCCTTCAGCCGGACGCCGGGCTCCCGTGTCACCGTGCCGACCACCCGGGCGTCGGGGATGATCGCCCGGATGGCGGCGACGCTCTTCTCCGGGGCGACGAAGGCGTAGCCCATGCCCATGTTGAAGGTGCGGTACATCTCGACGTCGCTTATGCCGCCGGCCTCCTGCAGCCAGGCAAAGATTGCCGGGACCGCGAGGGGATCGGTGACGGAGAACCCGTAGCCCGTGAGCCGCGTAAAGTTCAGGAGCCCGCCGCCGGTGACGTGGCACATCCCGTGGATTGCGCAGGCTTCCGTCACCCGGAGCACCTCGGCGTAGATCCGGGTCGGGGTCAGGAGTTCCTGCCCGAGGGTCCTGTCGTTCGCAAGCCTTGTCTCGTAGGAGGCGCAGTCCTCGACGACTTTCCGGGCGAGGGTTAAGCCGTTGCTGTGGATGCCGCTTGAGGGGACGCCGACGATGACGTCGCCGGGGACGATCGCTTCACCCGTGACGACCTTCTCTTTCTTCTGGACCCCAAGGCACGTCCCCGCAAGGTCGAGGCCGTTCACGAGCCCTTTCAGGGTCGCGGTCTCGCCGCCGACGATGTTCATGTTCGCGAGTCTCGCACCCTCGTTCAAGCCCCGGCCGATCTGGGCCATCTTCTCCGGCAAGAGGGCATCGGTCGCGATATAGTCGACGAACGCCACCGGTTCGAGGTTCATCACGTAAAGGTCGTTGACGTTCATCGCGATGCAGTCGATCCCGACGGTGCTCCAGTCACCGAGCTCGTCCGCGACGAGCATCTTCGTCCCGACGCCGTCAACCGCGAGCGCGAGGACATAGGGGCCGCAGTCGATCATCCCGGCGAAGTGCCCGACCTTCCCGAGCATTCCGAACGCACCGGTCCTCCGGTAGGTAAGCGAGTCGATCAGCGCCCGCACCGAACGGGCCTCGAGGTCGATATCGACCCCTGCTTCACGGTAGGTATGTTCTTCAGTCATCTGAGTTCTCCGAGAGACGGAATTCGTCGTGCAACACCTGCAGGGCCCGCTTGCCGTCTCCACCCTTCACGACGAACGAAACGTTCACTTCGCTTGAGCCCTGCGAGATCATCATGGTGTTGATAGAGGCCCGGCCGAGCGCGGAGAAGATCCGGCCTCCCGTCCCGGGGGTCCCGGCCATCCCCGCACCCACGACGGCGACCGCAGCGACGTCGCGATCGTAGGTGGCCTCGCGCACGACACCTTGCTGCACGATCGGATCGAGCGCGGCCATCGCGGCCTCAAGGTGGGACTCGTCGATGATGAGGGAGATGTTGGCTTCAGAGGAGCCCTGCGAGATCATCATGACGTTCACCTCCCGCTCCGCGAGCGCGGAGAAGATCGTCTTTGCAACCCCGGGACGGCCGATCATCTGCGCACCGTTGACGTTGACCAGGGCCACCTTCTCGATCAGGGCGACGGCCTTGACCACCCGCTTCTCCTGGTGCTTATCCCGGAGGATGAGGGTCCCGGGGACTTCAGGCCGGAAGGAGTTCTTGACCCGGATCGGGATATCCTTCTGCATCGCGGGCTCGACCGACCGCGGGTGGAGGACCTTTGCGCCGAAGAACGAGAGCTCCATCACCTCAAGATAGGAGATGTCGTCGAGAACCCGGGCGTCTCTGATGATCCGGGGATCAGACGTCATCACCCCGTCGACGTCGGTCCAGATCCAGATCTCGTCGGCATCGATCCCGGCGCCGAGGACGGCAGCCGAGTAGTCGGAGCCGCTCCGCCCGAGGGTAGTGACGACGCCCTGCTCGGTCGCCCCCATGAACCCCATGATCACCGGGACGGAGTCCGCAAGGAGCGGGGTTACCCGGCTCCGGATCTTCGCTTCACTCGCCGGGAGAGCGCGGGCGTCCCCGTGGTTCGCGGTCGTGACGATCCCGGCCTCGGCACCGTCGAGGGCGACCGAGGGGATACCGCGCTGCCGGAGGGCGGCCGAGACGATCGGGGCGGAAAGCCGCTCCCCGAAGGAGATGATGTAGTCGCGGGACCGGGGCGTCAGCTCCTTTAAGGTATGCACCGCGCTGAGGATGTTCTGCAGCCGGACAAACCGGTCGTCGATGACCGCGGTCGCCTCGTCTACGTAGTCGGGGGCCGCCTCCTCGAGGAGCCGGGTGTGCCGGGTCCGCATCGTCCGGAGGAGATCCCCGATCAGGGGCTGCTCCTTACTCGTTACGACCTCGTCGGTCACCGCGATGATCTGGTCGGTGACCTTCGAGCATGCCGACACGACAATCGCGACCTCGTCACCTGCTCGCCGATGTGATTCTACAATGTCTGCGACCCGCCGGATACAGTCCGCCTCTCCAACGGAGGTGCCGCCAAATTTCATTAAAAGCCTCATTCTGGCTCACGCGTCCCCTGCAATTGCTTTATGGTATTATACAACTCACCGACTAATAAGATGCTTGTAGACGAGAGTGTGGACGCGCACGTGCTGGTTATCGGAAGCGGCGGCGCCGGGGTGCGGGCTGCGATCGAGGCCTCCCGGTACGGCGGCGTTGTCCTGGTCTCCAAGACCATTGCCGGCAAGGGCGGGTGCACGACGATGGCAGAGGGCGGCTTCAACGCCGTCCTCCGTGAGGCGGACTCGATCGACGTCCACCATGAGGACACGCTGAAGGGCGGGGCGTACCTCAACGACCCGGCACTCGTGGACGCGCTGGTCCATGAAGCGCCGGAACGAATGAACGACCTCGTCCGGTGGGGTGCGGTCTTCGACGTCACCGAGGATCGCCAGGTGGCGCAGCGGCCGTTCGGGGGGCAGCGGTTCCCCCGGACCTGCTACGCCGGGGACCGGACGGGCCACGAGCTGATCATGACCCTCCTCGACCGCCTGGACGCGACGGATGCGCAGCTCTACCAGGAGGTCTCGGTCGTCGACCTCGTACCGGACGAGAACGGGGCAATCGCCGGTGCGATCGCTCTCGACCGGGACGGGAGCCCCGTCCTCTTTTCGGCCGACGCCACGGTGCTTGCAACCGGCGGGGGGACCCAGGTCTACGATATATCCACGAACTCCGCCGCCGGGACAGGGGACGGATTCGCCATGGGCTACCGGGCGGGGGCGGAGTTGATCGATATGGAGATGGTCCAGTTCCACCCCACCGGGGCGGTCTATCCCTACGACGCCCGCGGCCGCCTGGTGACGGAGGCGGTCCGGGGCGAGGGCGGGATCCTCTTAAACGCACGGCGGGAGCGGTTCATGGAGCACTACGACCCCGCCCGGATGGAACTCTCGACCCGCGACGTGGTGGCCCGGGCGATCGCGACCGAGGTGCTGGAGGGCCGGGGAACGAACCGCGGTGGGGTCTACCTCGACGTAACCCACCTCCCCGCGGAGACAATCGAGACCCGGCTCCCGGTGATGCTCGAGCAGTTCCTCGCGTTCGGCGTGGATATCCGGCGGGAGCCGATGGAGGTCGCCCCGACCGCCCACCACATCATGGGCGGTCTCCGGATCACCCCGGAGTGCCGGACGACGCTTTCCGGTCTCTTCGCCTGTGGGGAGGTCTCCGGCGGGGTACACGGCGCAAACCGCCTCGGCGGCAATGCTCTCGCGGAGACACAGGTCTTCGGGAAACGTGCCGGGGAGTCTGCCGGGAAGGCGCCAGCGCGGGGCGGCCGGGTCGACCAGACCCGGGTCGACGGGGTGCTCCGGATGCTCGACGGCTTCTTCGAGGGGGCTGCGAGCCCCGCCGCTGTCCGGAAGGACCTGAAACTCACGATGTGGAACCAGGCCGGGATCTTCCGGACCGCCCCCGACCTCCGGACGGCGCTCGGCCACATCCGGCGGCTCGCCGACCAGCGGCTCTGCGCCGCCTCGACGGCGAACCTGCTCGAATGCTGCACGGTTCGGAACATGTGCACCACGGCGTCCCTGATCGTCCGGTGCGCTCTCCTGCGACCGGAGAACCGGGGCGCCCACGTCCGGCGGGACGCGACGGTTATCACGGAGCCTGCCATGTCGCCGTTCTGCCACACCTACGTCTCCCTCGCCCGCGAAGGGATCGAGCGGCGGGAGGTCGCGGGATGAAGACGATCACCCTCGCGGTCTCGCGGTTCGACCCGGCCGTCGACGCGGAGCCGCACCTTGAAGAGTATACGGTCCGGGTGAACGAAGGCGCCCGGGTCCTCCACGCCCTCCACGCGATCCGCGACGAGCACGACCCGACGCTCACCTACCGCTACTGCTGCGGGTCGGGGCAGTGCGGGAGCTGCGCCGTCAGGGTGGACGGGACGCCCGCCCTCGCCTGCATGGCCGAGGCCCGCGACGGGATGACGGTCGAGCCGCTCGACCTCCCGGTCGTGAAAGACCTCACGGTGGATATGGAGCCGGTGATCGCAAAGATCGCCCGGATCTGTCCCTCGCCCGACGCGGGGCTCCCGGCAAAGGAGGAGATCGCGGCGATCAAGCCGCTCCGGGACTGCATCGAGTGCCTCTCGTGCGTCTCGGCCTGCCCGGCGCTCCAGGTGACCGACTTCGCCGGTCCGACAGTCCTCCGGCAGGAGATGCGCCTCGCCCTCGATCCCCGCGACTCCGGGGACCGGATCACGGATGCCATCGCAAAAGGGCTCTTCTACTGCACGACCTGCAAGCGGTGCACGGAGGTCTGCCCCAAAGAGATCGATATCCCGGGCAAAGCCATCGAGAAGCTCCGCGAGGTCGCGAACCGCCGCGGGCTGACCCTCCCCCGCCACCGGGAGGTGGCGCAGCTGGTCCGGGAGACGGGCCGGAGCGTCGAGCGGACACAACCGACGTTCCTTGAGCAGGTGCCCGAGGTGATCGAGCCCGACGGCCCGGTTCGCGGGGAGGTCGGGTTCTTCGTCGGGTGTATGTTCAACGGCCGGGTGCCGCAGACGGCGCTTGACGCGATGGAGGTCATGAAGCGCAACGGGATCCGGGTGCTCGTCCCCCACGACCAGGTCTGCTGCGGCTCGCCGCTGATCCGGACGGGGCAGACGACGGATGTCGAGGACCTGAAGCGAAAGAACATCGAGGCCTTCGCCCGGAGGGGGATCACAACCGTGATGACGATCTGCGCCGGGTGCGGGGCGACGCTGAAGAACGATTACGAGACGCCGTTTACGATCAAAGACGTCACGGAGGTCCTGACGGAGTACGGGATCGAGCCCCCGGCGAAGCTCGACGTCCGGGCGACCTACCACGACCCCTGCCACCTCCTCCGGGGCCAGGGTATCCGCGACCAGCCGCGGGCGCTGCTCTGCAACGCCGTCCGGGAGTTCGTCGAGATGCCCTCGCAGTGCTGCGGCGCCGGCGGCGGCGTCCGGTCGGGGATACCGGAAGAGGCGAAGGCCCTCGGCGCAAAGCGCGACGAGGCTGTGAAGGCGACCGGGGCCGACGTGGTGGTGACGGTCTGCCCGTTCTGCGAGTTCCATATCGCGGATTGTACAGACGTGCCGGTGAAGAACCTGGTGACGGTGCTGCTCGAGGGCTACCGGAAGAAGGACGCGAAAACAGGGGAATAGAGGCCCCGTTTCGCCCGACTATTTTCAGGCTTGTAGAGCCGCCGGGCCGTCCAGTACGCTGGAGATGTACGGGCGCCGGGAGGACCGGACCGGTATCACAACCGCACGGCGTCGATCAGACCCATTACGAGGTTCGCAAGCCGGCCCAGTCCCCGTGCCGGGGACCAGACCTCCGGTATGATGTCCCGCTCGTCGTGGACGACGTGTACGACCTTCTGCTCTCCGTCGATATCGACGGTCCCGGCCTGGCCGATGACGAACGATGTCGTGCTTGTCCGGATCGTCCCGAGGATCATATCGCCGCCGACCGTGAACGAGGCGAAACTCTCCAGATCCCCGGCGACCGTTCCCTCGAAGAACCAGATCGGGGGTGGGGCGGTTTCAAACGTGCCCGACTCGTTCTTGACGAAGGCCCGGGCACCTTCGGCGACGGGACCCGGCACCTGTTCGAGGTCGAGCACGAACTCACCACCGGGGAGCCTGAGCGTCACCGGGCTCCCCGAACCCGCGGCGGCGACGAACGCTCCCGGATCGGCGGTCACGAGGTCGTAGTTCCGGAGGGGTGGAAGGCTCGTGAGGTTCACCTCGCCGGTCGGCGGGACCGGGCTGAAATACGCAGGATCGGTCATGACCACGCCAACCGCAGGGCCGGACGGCAGGCCCGGCGCCGTCGCAGATGCAATATCGGGGAACGTCACGTTCTCATCGAGCAGGATCAGACCGGGGTGCTGCCGTGCAATCTCCTCAGTGATCGGAACCCTCTGCGGGGTTTCAATGACCGGATTGTACATCGACATGTCCCTGGGCGTGACCCACTCGTCGAAGGTATCGAGCCAGTTCGTGGTGCCCCCGGTGGAGGGCGCCGGAGCCGCGGCGGAACCCGCCGGAAGGAGGAACGCCAATATCAGGAGTATTTTAATTACCCGCATACCCGGTCACTTCATTGGTTGAGAGAGGTCTCGACATTCTTCTATAAACGATTTCTGTGTCGCGCGTCTACGCGTCGGGGCTTCCGGATGGTTCCATAGCCGGAAAACGTCAGCCATGTGCAGGAGGCAGACCGGACGGCAGGAGAGCTGACACGAGAACGACGAGTATTGATTGTTTCATCAGGCCACTGCTGGCGGGAGTGCCTGCGTAGATCGTGGCGATGGTGCCGGACGCCGCTGCCATGATTCCTATCCCGAGCGAAACCACCGGGCGCCGTTTTCCCCGTCCCAGCTTCCCGACCAGAGCTATAAGAGCGAAAGGCCATGCGAGGACGAAGGCGATGGCCGGAAAGAAGAGCAGACTCACGGTGCGTCCTTCCCGCGGGACCTCCGGATGAGGAAGTAGCCCACCAGGAGCACGATCACGGCCCCGAGAGCGCACGCGAGGTGCACGGGGTTGTAGAAGATGCTGAACACACTTTCGGCGCCGTGATACGTCGTCGTATCTGCGGGCTCCGCAAGCCCGGTCTGCCGGGTATTCTCCAGATCGGCTGCCGATGCCTCACCACTTGTCGGGTCGACCTGCACGCCTTCACCCGGACCCGTGGCTGCATGTGCAATACCATTGCCGGCCAGGATGAAGAGCAGCAGGGCGATGCAGATCAGCCCTCCCCGACCGGTACCGTTTATGAATCGTCTTTTGTTCATCGATCTTCACCTGCCGGTGTGTCCCGGCATACCGATCCCGGTATTCACGATGGAGACGTCGACGCTCTCCTATAAACCCTTTCTGTGCCGCGCGTCTACACATCGAGTCCATCCGATCGATTCCGAGCGCAGAACGAACGCAACAGGCCGGAACCCGGGTTGAGCCGGGGAGGGACCCTTCATCCCGGTAGCCACCAGCCGACCGGAACCCTGATGCCGGGGACTGTCCAATATTCTGGACATATGTCTAAAGTATTGGACATTCGAGAGGACCACCTCAGGATCCTCTCCCTCTTCACCCGGGGCTACGATCGCGAGATGTACATCCGGGAGGTTGCCAGACACCTTTCCATCAGCCACGGAACGGCCCAGACGGCCCTGGAATACCTTGAGGCAAAGCAGATCCTCCGTTCTGCTACCAGAGGCAGGACGCGGTTATTCTCCCTGCGCCGGGGCGATCACGCGCGGGACTTCTGCACCCTTGCCGAGGTCTACCGGAGGATCTGCTTTGGGGAAGAGGAACCCTTCGTCGCCGGAGTTCTCAGCCGGGTCATCCCCCTTATCGAGGGATGCGGTGCTGTCTTCGGGAGCCACGCCGAGGGGACCGCGGACGAGGAGTCCGACCTCGACCTGTTCGTTGCCGGAGAATGCCGGGTGGGGGAGATCGAGAGAGTCGGGAAGACCTACGGCATCAAAATTCACCTCACCGTCTACCCGCTGGAGATCTTTGATCGTGGTCTCCACACAGACCCCTTTCTCCAGGAAGTGCTCCGGAACCATATCTTGATCAAAGGCACCGAACACTTCGTCGAGAAGGCGGTGGGATGATGGACCAGCTTCTATGGTGCGGCCGGATCAAGAACGGGATCTCCCTTACCGCCCCGAACGAGACCCTAGCGTCGGCATACCTGGGGAAGGCCGAAGAGGCCCTTGAGACGATGCAGACGATCACCACTCACGACTGGAGGATAACGACCGCGTATTACGCGATGTACTTCTCCCACTTCTCCCTCTACGCGGTCCTCACGCGGATTGGAATACGGTGCGAAAACCATTCCTGCACCATCCTGCTCATGAAACGGCTTCTCTCCGACTACTTCACTCCGGAGGAGGCGACACTCGTGGAAAAGGCAAGGGGAGCGCGGGTCGACGCCCAGTATTACGTCTCGCGAGAGATTCCCGACCTCTTCTGCGACCAACTGGTCCGGGCCGCTCCCCGGTTTCTGGTGAAGTGCAGGAACATCGTCGGGGCGATGAACGAGAAGACCATCGGGATTCTGAGGGGACGCCTGGCGGAGGCGTTACGGGAGGAAGGGTGAGGGGGACCGCCTATAACGAGAGAGAACCATGAGACAACCATTAATACTAAGGGTCGCTGCCGTGCTCCTGGTGGTGCTCGCCGGGATCGCGCCGGCGGCCGCCCTCGACGACCTCGCGGCCGATCCTGTAGGGATCGAGGAGATGACGTATGACCTCTGCACGTTCGAGCGGGCGCTGGGGTCAAAGGAGCGGACTGCAGCGGCTACCTATATCGCCACCGCGATGGAGGAGCGCGGGCTCTCGGTCAGCACCGGGAGGTTTTCGTACAGCAACTGCTACTTCGACCCGCCGCTTGCCCTCTCCTCAAACATCATCGGTGTCAGGGAGGGATCGACCGACAGGATCGTCGTTATCTCCGCGCACTATGATACCGCCATCCCGGAGACCCCCGGTGCCGACGACAACGCCGCGGGCGTCGCAACGATGCTCGAGGCCGCCAGGATCCTCAACGACACCCCCCTGAACCATACCGTCTACTTCATCGCCTTCGGCGGCGAGGAGACCGGGCTTGAGGGGAGCACACGGTGGCTCGCCGACAACCCGGACCTCCACAACCGGATCATCGCGGCGATAAACCTCGACTGCGTCGCCTCCGGGGACCGGCTGCTCGCAACAGCGCTCCCTCAGCACCGGTGGATCCTTGATCTGCTCCCGTCGTGCATCGAGGAGACGCCGGAGCGGCTGCTTGACGCTGCACGGGGGGACGAACACGCCTTCCGTGCCGCGGGGATACCGGCGCTCCGGCTCTACGAGCGCGACAGTTATGCGATCATCCATACCCCCGACGACCAGCCTGAGAGGCTCAACTACACCCTTGCCGCGGAGTGTGCCGCGATCGTCGCCGGGACGATTGTGGGGATTGACGCGGCCGATGACGCGCCGGAGATCGATCTCTTGGTCGAGAACGGGACGGTCACCTTCAGAACCCCGGCCGACGCGCCGGTCGAGGTGATCGTCGACGGCACCAGCCTCGGGGTGCTCCCGTCCGGGTCGGTCACCCTCCCGGGAGGGGTCCACGTCGTGCAGGCGGCCACCTACGGCCCTACCGGAACGAAAGCGATTGCGACGGCCACGGGGGAGGGGGTGAAAATCGTGCCGCCGGTGGTATCCGGGAGCGTCGTCATCATCCCCTGGGGGGACAAAACCGGACAGGACGACGCTCATCGAGGCGATTTCACCTTTGCGACCATTCCGCTCTCCTACCGCCTCGACCGGCCGGAAGTGGTCGTCCGGGTCGACGGCTACCTGGACGGGATATTGATCCGGGATCTTGAGGACGGTCAGGCGGTCATCCCGGTCCCGGGGCCGCACTCCTTCACGGTCGTGGCATACGGACCGGACGGTGCGGTCCTCGGGGTCGACCGGGCCGACTTCTCTATATCGAGTTATAGGATGGTCGAACTCGACGGGGGAATCCTGCAGGTCGATGAGACCGGCGGGGCAACCTGCCTGGCATCGGCTCAAACCTACACCCGCACCTACACCCCCGGCGAGCGCTACCGTATCGTGGTGGGGTGCGACTACCGGGACACTGCGGATGCGTTCCTGCGGGCGGCGGAGTTCCGAGTAGATAGTCCCGGCGGCCGGAGGTCTGAATGCCGCTTCTTTGACGTGCCGGGCCTCAACGACACCCGGAAACGTGAGATCGGGTTCTGGCTGGAGCCTGATGGGCCGGGCACCTACCGTTGGATTATCTCCTGCAGCGAGGGCGATGAAAAGGCTACGGAGGTGGGGAGCCTCATTCTTCAGTGAGCCGGCCCGGGGTATTGATCCGGTACAGTCTCCGGCACCGGACAATCCCGAAGTACAGTGAAACCCCGGGAGAATGCCCGGCTGAAATGTTGAGGAGAGAAAAAAGACGGCATGGCGTGGCCGGGCGGCCTTTCTTCCGCCCCAGAGAGGCATCGTCCGGCCGACGAATACCCAGGCCTCCAGGGGCGCTGCTATGATTTACATCCGACGCGGGAGTATCTACCCGCCGGGAAGGGGTGTGAGGGCTTCCGGGACCGGAGAGCAGCCGTTTTGGTGGGCAGGGTGGCCACGGGACTGAGGGCGGTTGATCCTCGTCCAGGTGCGCACCAGATGTATAAGTCAGGTTACAGGCGGGCTCTCCTGCGGTGATGCTCCGGTCAGAACCTTCGATAACTTCTGCTCCGGTGTCCGACGGCGATAACATTAATCACCAGAAGGTTATCTACGATCGAGAGGATCGCCCGATAGTCCCCGATACGGAGCGAGTAGAACGGAGGATTATCCGGACCCTTCAGTTTTTTGAGGTGTTTTTTCGGATCAGGCTCGCCAGCAAGCGACGCAAGTTCCTCGCCTATCCGAATCGCTACAGGCCGGGGAATACTTCTAAGGTTATGGCGGGCTGCCGCGGTGATGACCACGCGATAGGTCATTCACCTCTCAGCTCCGCCATGACCTCTTCCAAGGTATAGACCCTCCCTGCCCTGAGGTCCTCAAGCGATCGTTCGAGGTCCCGGATCGCTTCTTCGCTGAGGGGTTCCTCATCGACCGCCATATCCACCAAGCGCTCGATCACCTCATTGTATGACTCCCGGGGATGGATTTTCAGGGTGTTGAGCCGACTCTTGAGCTCTACATCGATCTTGATGGTGACGCTTGTCATACTGAGGTATACTCAGGTATACTCAATGAAGGTTTGTATGGTGTGAACAGGTACATAAGACGATCTCCTGTGCAACCTTTTCCGACACCCAGACGGCACGATTACATGCGATCGAACCTTCTGATAAGGTCCAGTGCGCCTGCTCAAACTGGACCTCCCCATGAGAGAAGCGGAGAGTACTATCCTTGAGGCCCGGGGCCGGCGGCGACGATCAGCAGGATGAGCGAGAAGACCACCGGGCCCCTAAGGAAGCACCTGATGGGGGCGTTGCGGGGAGAAGGATACGGGGGCACCACCCCGCTCACCTCCCGGCGATCACCGATGCCGTGGTCCACATCAGTATTTCATGTACATCCCGAGCACCGCCGAACCGCCATCGATCGTCGGGATGAGGGCCACGATGCTGCTGTACTCGTCCAGCTGCTGTGTCGACGTCCACCGCGCAGCACTGTTCTCATCGAACCTCTCCACCCGGAGGAGGGTACCACCGTAGTCATTCTCAGCAAGGGCCGCCGAGAGGTATCCGCCGTCAGGGACCCAGGTCACCGGAGCGGAGGCGTTGGCCGTTTCCTGCCGGAAGATGCTCCCATCCTCCCCAAGCGAGACCTCCAGATCCTCCGTCGATCTGGAGCCCGTGACCCCGGCAAGGAGATGGTAGCCGCTGGTTGGATCCTGTCGCGCCGCCGAGAGGAGGTACGGCTCTCCGGAACTGCCCCCGACCGTCGTGTTCCAGACCGGTGCGCCCTGATCATCGAACCTGACCGTTGTGACGGTCCCGGGCGCCCCTGCAATCTCTCCGGCGACGAGGAGCCCTCCTGCCGGATCCGGGACGATGATCGGGATCGTACCCGGATCCACTTCTCCGGCCGACTTTCGCCACGCGATGGTGCCTTTATCGTCCATCTTTGCAATCAAACTACCTTTGGCCAAGACCCAGCCCCCGGCGCCCGAGGGTGCGATCACCCAGTACTCCAGCTCTTCTGTTCATTTCATGTTCCTCCAAGAATTTCCCGGAGACAGGAGAGGTACACATGTCAACGTTCATTCTATAGACCTTTTCTGTGACGCACAGATGTCGGATCCGTCCAATCGAATCTACACCCGGAAAGAGCCCTTACGGCCTCGAGACATGAGCTGCACCGGGGATCACCTGCATTTATCGGGGAGCGGCCGGGTCAGCCAGGAATAGGCCGGCCAGATCCCGGAGTTCGTCACGGTCACACGTAGTTCTCAGACTCCACTATTGTCTCCCAGTCGCGCGATGATCATGGTCTCCAGACGATCATCCTCGAGATCCAGAAAGAACACCGCTTTGTCTGCAGGGATCTCCCGTGGTGACCCATCAACGATATGCCGGGACGGATCGTCACGCACCCTGCCGCCGCTTTCGAGCACCTCCGATCTGCCGGAGTGGAACGAGAATCCCGAGGACCGGGAGTAGGGCGTCGAGCCCGAGCACATACGCCCAGGCCTCGATAGTCGGGAAGAACGAGCCATGCACCTGGAGCAGAACGAGGGAGACGGTGCCGAACCAGAATAGAATCAGTAGCGGCAGGCAGAAGACGACCACGGCGAGCCAGGCATATTCCCGCACCGGGATGTTTCCCCGGGCGAAGAACGGGCGAAAGAACCAGACGAGGAGAGCGGCGATAAAGAGGGCCGCAAGGGTAGAGATCCCCCACAGGGAGAGGCTGAGCCAGCGGAGCAGGATCGCCATGGAGAGGAGAACGGTACTGAAGGCGATCAGGATATACTCCTTTGTCGTGACCTGCCCCCGGTCCCGGCCGGTGAGGCGGGGCCAAGTGTACCAGAGAAAGAAAACAACGGCAAACGTGCCGAGAAGGAAGAGATAGACCGGACCCAGGGAAACTACAGTCTCCAGGGTCATGAGAACCGCCTGAGCAAAGCCGAATTCGGTCATGCCGGTGCTCCGGAGGGCGCATCTGCGGGCAGATCTCTCCTATGGGCATCCAAAAACCGGGGAAGAAGGGTAGATCTCACTGCTTCCCCTCATCAGCAAAGACATATTCGACATACGGTTCCGGAACGCCGTCCCGGAGCGCAGTTCCGGAAAACGCATAAACCGGCCGAATAAGGTCCTGCACAAAGCCCCTCGGCTCCATCCAGTAACCAATCGCAACATTCTCGATCGTGATCTGGTCGTACTCTTGCCCCGTGTGAGGGCGGACAGTCCGTGTTGCACGAAGGTCCTCATACGCCTCCTCGGGGGATCGGAGGCTGACGTTCCCGTCCGGCTCCACCTCTCGCCAGGTCTTCACGAGCCCGGCGACCCCCCCGCCGTCGCCCAGAATCACCGCAAATTCGTCACCATAGACCGGCAACCCGTCGAGCGACCGACCGAACCTGACTGCCTTGGTGACGTCGTACGACACCTTCGGTTCGGTGGCACCTGCTTCCCAGATCTCCTGCATCTGGTTCACCTCGATCTTCACGACCCGGGCGTCCGGCGACTGCATGCCGGTCTTCTCCAGGAATGCGAGAGCAATCTTCTCCGCCTCCGCGTCCGAGGGAAGGTCAGGCTGGTCGGTCACTTCGGTCGGCAGTTCCAGGTCAGGGATGTGGTAGGCCACGGCGCCGGAATGTGCATACACCGATACCTGCTCCTCCGGATCCTTCGAGGCGTCGATGAGAAGGAACTCGCCGGTCCTTTTGTTCATTGCCCCTGGTTCCCCCGAGAGCCCGAACCTTCCTGCAACCTCCCGGACCTGCTCTTCCGTGACGGCGGCAGGGACTACCCGGTAGAGTGTATACGAGTCCCGCACCTCCGGAAACTCAGCGGTGAGAGAGAACATAGTTTCGCCTGCGCCCACCCCGGCGGGAAGAGAGCTTTCCGGGACCTGGCCCGGACCAAGAACCCATACGCACCCGGCTATGATCGCGAGAGCGAGACAGACGAGTACACCAATCTTTAGTGACATTTTAAGACCATCTATTTACTATCCCGGGAGATTCCGCTGCCCGGGGCGGGAGGGGCGTGCCTTTGCACACGGAATGCGTAGACCCTGTTGCCGCTTCCTGTGCCGAGCAGGGTGCGAGCGGCCTTGCACCATGAAGCGAATAACTCCGGAGCATAAGATACTCCAGGGTAGCAGTGTGATCAGGGAGAATGGCCGGCCCGACCACCCCATAGTAAACAACGAAGTAATCGTCGTGTTCCGGGGACAGCGGCTTCTCAACAACGGTGAAATAACCAAGAGACGTTTCGTTATCGAATTTTGTTACGGCAACGGGACTAAAGATCGGTTCCCCCTGTGATAAATCAGGTTCTTTGGAGAGGAATAGCTCAGCGGAAGAGACATTCCCAGATGCTCGGAGGTGGCTGCAGAGGACCATCTCAGCCTGTAAGAGGTCTGCCTTGTCATCGAAGTACCAGTTGACGACCAGATACCGATCACCCGACACGGTGTCGACATACATTGCATAGCTGCAGTGCCGTGAGAGGACCGGGAACAAGGATGGGCACCCGTCTTCGATATCGCCGAGCAGGACAACATTCCCATCGATCGTTCTATTTACGGCGACAGAGCCGTTCTCCGCATACTCATACCGGGGCTGCGGGATATACCATTTCTGCAGGGCCTCAGGGGGAGGATACCCGGGACCGATGGCGAGGAGGTCAATGAGCAGGAGGATACCGAAAGCACCGATAGCGATCAGGAGGAGAATGAATGCGAATTTGCTGGTTCTGTCGGTTTTCAGGGATTTCATCTGGATCTACCACCATAAAGAGGGGTCAGGGCCTCACCCAGGTCGCCATGGCACCCCACCAGTTACCATAGACTACGTTATGGATCTGAGTATCCCATGTGTCATGTATGGACACCCAGTCCTCCGTATAGTCGTGATAACCTACACAGGCAACGCTGTGATCACCATAAGGCCTATCTCCTCCTATAGGCATGCCGCCGCCCCACAGGCTGAGAACAAAAGGCCTCTGTGCATCCACCTCGCTCTTTACCTTATCAAACGTCATCCGGGCATCGTCGCTTGAATCCATTGAAGAATCACACATTTAAGTGCACAGAACGCCTACGTTTCCTTTGCCTCCGGGCTTGCGGGGTGCGTCATCCGGGCGTCAGACCCGGGGGTGGGCGGCCCCGCACACGAGCGGGCACCGCACGCGGCATCCAATCCGATTCTGGGTCGTTAGAACATATAAAATCAGCAGCCATCGTCCGTTTTTTTTCCGAATTCATCTTAAACCTTCTCATTGTGGGGCGATCGCACGGCAGTGTGCCGCCTTCCCCGCCGGGTGATATGCCCGAAAGGATGCACTCACCCGATCTCTGGAGAACCGGTTCGGAACAGAAAAACCCAAACCTTTTCTTCGCTGAGGGGGAGGATGATACCTCCCGGGATTTTCCCGCAGTCGGCCTCTAAGGCTGGATAATAGCTGGATAGGGTGGCCCGAGGCCAGGCGGTGACGCCCAGACTGATGTTGTGGTTCAGTTCACTTCCTCCGACTTGCCTTCCCCGTGGAAAGAAGCGATGCATATCGAGGACGGGCGACGGGGACTCCCCTTCAGGGCCACGTCGTCAGGACCACGTAATACGCACCCTCGTACTCCATGAGCGGGTACAGCCCCCTCTCCCCCTGGGGACCGTAGGCATCGTGGAGCGCCTTGCTCTCCCGGTACGAGACCTTAGTTCCCCCGATGACGCGCTGGTCCCGGTAGCCCCACTCCCATGCCGACGGGTTCCGTTCCTCGCCCCGGATGACCGCATCGAGCGCCGGATGATCGGCAAAGTCCTGCCCGGTCAGAGGAACGACCATGCTCTCTCCCGGCTCCGCTCTCTCCATGACGTAGAGCATCGGCTGCCCGCCTGAACTCTCGTAAGCATAGACGATGAGGGCGTCGGCGAGCATGAAGCCGAGGACGACGGCGACGGCGACGGCAAGACCGCAGGCGAGAACGATTCCTGCCGTTTTGAGCTGGTTCCTTGATTTCGGATTCTTATCTTCTTCCATTCCGATAGCCACCTTTTTTGACCCGACCCTAGGGGATCAGGATGAGAAAGTAGTAATACGCACCCTCGTATTCGATGTACGGCTGGTTTCTCGCCTCGACATTGGGACCAAACGACTCGATAAGTACTTCCCGTTCCAGGTATGTCACCGGAGCGCTCCCAATCGTTCGCTCGTCGAGGACACCGTACGGTGTGTCTCCCGAATACCAGGCACCGGGACCCCGGTTGTCGCCCCGGATTGCGGAGTCGAGCGCCGGGTGCTGCTCGAAGTCTTTCTCGGTCAGGTGGATGATCGATGCATTTTCCGGCGGCAGTTCGCCCCTGATCTCCCAGACGTTCAATCTCGGGGATCCACCGCTTGCTTCGAGCCAGGTGAAGAGGGCGGTGCACGTGAGCACAACCGTCGCGACGAGGAGGACGACGCCGATGAACACCAGAACCCCCACGATGATCAAACGTCTGTCATGTTTCGATTTCATGTGACCTCCTTTAATATCCGATCCTGCTGGAAGGATCCTGAGCGCTCACCACAGCCACAACAACCATGCTCACCAGCAGACGGCGAGAAGCATGGAGAATGCCCGCATTCCGATTTTTCCTTTCATGTGTCTTTCCTCCGTTTTCATTCACCTGAGGTAGGAGAGGCACACGTTTTGAGTACACGGAATGCATACATTCTGTTACCTCCAGGGATGGGCGGGCACCACACGCGGCACCTCATTCGGATCTGCGTCATGAGAACATATAAAACCCGCAACAATCCGTCGGATTTTTCCGAACAATACAAAAATGTTTCTATAGGATGACCATCAGCAGATGACCATCAGCAGATTGGCTGCTCGCCCAACGGGGTGTATTCCGGGCGATACCGGTTCGTATGGGAGTTATTTGCAAAACCAGGCTTTCCGTGAGCCGTGCCGCACGCCGCCGGCAGCACCACCGCCACGGGATCAGATCGCCCTCACCATCCGGAACCGGATCGCAAGGTTTAAGGTTTGTTCGGTCAGAACCGAATGACGACATCGGGTTTTATAAGATTCCCCCTCGAATTCGGGTTTAGTTCCGGGTGCGAGAATGCCCGGGCGCACCTTCGGGGGTACTCATGAAACGATGGTTATGCATGCTGGCAGCACTCTTCCTGCTCGCGGCTCTGCCTGCTGCCGTCAGCGCCGCACCACCTGCGCACAACTATGACTGTTCGGATACGACGCCGACGGCCTACGACGCACAGGTGGATCAGGCTGCGATGGGCTACTCCAGCTCGTCGTCCATGAATGCACACGCATCGACGGCCTACAGTACGTTCAGGTCGGATGCTATATTCTTCTTCAATGGCCACGGCCTCTACTACGACGACTCGCATAAAGGCGGTGGAATAAAGTTCTCCTCGGAATCCTGGATACTTGCCGACACCGGCGGTCACTACCCGGGAAACGACCAGTACTACATAACTGATTACGGGACCGATATCAGGGATGTCCTGCTCGCGGTTTACCTCGCCTGCTATTCGTCGCACGACAACCAGTACAACGGGGATCTCCTCCAGCAGACCATGAACAAAGGAGCAGACATCTGCCTGGGGTTCGACGGCGAGGTCGAGGTCGAAAACGGAAAGTGCTGGTCAGGGAACTTCTGGGATCGGGTGCGAAACGGGGAGACCGTTGCAAGCGCCGCAAGCAACGCAAAGGACGACTGCTACTGGCACTGGCCAATCGGCTACTGGGGAGTGGACACCTACGAGATCTCCGGCAATTACAACAGTTATCTCACTCCCGCCCGCTACGGAATCTACTAATAAACTAATAATGGTGGTTCAACTATGAAACGGATATACATCCTTGCAACGCTCTGCCTCATTATCGCGGTCTCGGTCGCGGCAGCGGCTGGCATCAACGCTCCGATCGGAGTGGATACTGCGAAAGAAAAAGCACAGGACTTTCTTAATGCACCCGATGCAACCGTCCAGTACCAGAAGACCGAGCGCCTGAATCAGGGAGAGTACTACGTCTTTGGCATCGGAGGCGGACAGGTTTACGTCAACGCCCATACCGGGGCTGTTGAGCGCGCCACGTTTGACTCTGCACGGAAGGATTCCCACGAGATCCGGCTGGATCAGGCCGCAGCCGAAGCGGCGGCAAGGGCCTACGCTGAAGAGAAGTACAGCGGTTTTGCGGAGAAGAGTATGCGGCTTATCGAGTCGAACCTGGTCTCTCACGGCGATGCAGGCAGCGAATATTTGTACATCTGGAGGGAAGAGAAGAACGGTGTCCTCACGCCGAACACGGTTGTCGTAAACGTCAACCCCGGTACCGGCGAGATCGTCTCGTACATCGGGATCCGGCGGGAGATCAAATGCCCGCTTGAGCCGGCACTCTCCCGGGACGAGGCGCTGAAGGTCGCGGCCGGGGAGTTCCCGGGAATCCGGGTGACCGGTGCGACGGCCGACCTCTCCGTCGAGTACACCCGGCCGGACGCACAGACGCTGACGTGGGTGGTGACGATGAAAGGCGAGCCGGAGGGTGACGTCCTCCAGGGAGGGCTCGTCGTCATCGATGCACGAGCAGGAGAAGTGCTGATGGTAAGCCCATACCTCTAAATCACTTCTTTTCCTAAGTGGTAACAATGCACTCGAGGATGTGGGTATGGATTGGCCTTTGCGCCGTTCTCGTTCTTGCCGCGGCGAACCTCGCCATACTTGCGGCCTTTCCCCCGGAGCAGGGACACGTGCAGGAACCGCTCAAGCGGGTGAACTGGATACTGCCGTTCGGGCCGGGGTTCGAGTACCCCGGCTCCTACGAAAGCCCGGTCATCGTCTACGACGGAGCGAACGAGACCTGGCACCTGCGGAACGTTACTGCCTACAACCGGGCAATCAACCTCGGCGAACGCTACAGCCTTGATCCGACCCGCCCGGAGGATATCCGGTACACCCCTGATATCGCAATCGAGGGCGACAAAATCAGCCTCGACTTCTTCATACGGAACCTTGCGGGCGAAGACTGCGCCCGTGCCGACCTTGCCGTGGCGACGGAGATCACGGGCCTGAACGCCACCACCGGGTTCCCGACGGGGGATATCCTCCCCGGCATCGCGACGACGCTGCCCATCGATAACCTCGCCGCCGGCGAGTGGCGGGAGGTGCGGGTGACGGCGGACCTTCCAAGACCCGGGCAGGAGGAGAGCCTTATTCTGACGGTCGATCTCGCCGCCCCCTGCACCATCACGACCCCGAACGGCACGCCGGTCACCTTCGACCTCCGGCGGGTGAGCGTCGTCGAGTCCGGTCCCATCCCCGCCGGCGAGGGCGGGATCGACCCCGGCTACAACAGGACCCGCCTTCCCCGTGCACCGGCATCGTTCGTCGTAGCGGGGAGAGATGCACCGGAACCAGTCCCGCCGCCGACCTTCCGGGCGAGCTGAGGGAGATGCGGCACACCCCTTTTCCGAAACCCGGGGCGGTTCCGGAACGCTTTTCTCTCCCGGCAGAAGAGTACCTGATTGTTTCAGGTCAGACTATGGAAGACGTCACGCTCGACCGGGACGACATCACCGCTCTCGCCTCCGACACCCGGGTCGCCATCCTCAAAGCGCTTGATTCCCGGCCCATGACGGTGAGTGAGCTCGCCGATGGGCTCGATCTTGCCAGGTCGACCATCCATGAGCACCTTGCCGTTCTCGCCGACGCGGACCTGGTGACGCACGAGAACGCCCGGAAATGGCGGGACTACACCCTGACGAAGAGAGCCCGACGGGTCCTTCATCCCGGAAAGGACCACCGGATCATCTTCCTCCTCAGCACGTCCCTCGTTGCCATGACAGCCGGGGCGCTTCTCGTCGCCTCGTTCCTCCGCGGTTTCGCCGTCCAGGGGGGAAGCGCCGTCCGGGAACTCCTTCTCCTCTACGCGGGCGAGGCGCTCCTTGGCGTGACGATCGCGCTCTGGTACCTTGCGGTGCGGTGCCGGAGGGATAGCTTCCCATGCCGGGGGTAACTGCCGGGTTTCCCCCCGCTCACCCGCCGCCACCAAACAACCCCCGAAACTGTTCCGCAAGGTCCATTGCCGCCGCCTCCTCAGGCTCGACCCAGGTGTAGTCCTCGTGCTCCGGGCTGAGGCTGACCTCGGTCCTGTCGGCATCGCAGGCCATGACCAGGTAGGCGATCCTCTTCGTCGGGAGGTCGAGTTCCCCGGCGCCCGCGACGTGCCGGAGGGTGACCCGCATCCCGGTCTCTTCCCGGGCCTCCCGCCGGAGGGCACGGTCGAAGGTCTCCCCGGGGTCGAGCGTCCCTCCGGGGAGGTCCCACTTCCCCGGGTTGATGGGGTCGTCAGCAGCGCGTTTCAGGAGGAGGACCCTCCCTGCGCCGTCCCGGATGAGCGCCGAGACGGCGAGGTAGAACGGTTTTTCCGGCATACGGCAAGATAGATCCCTACCGACAGAAATACCTCCCCCACGGCAGAACCGTAAAGAGTCATCAGAACCCACCTTGATGGGTCACGAGGGAGCGCCCCCATTCATGAACGGTATGGTCACGGATTTCCTGATAGTCGCGGACCAGATCTTCATCCTGGTCCTCCTGATCGCCGCGGGCTACGTCGCTGTTTCGACAAAGATCGTCGACCCCCGGGCCACCCGGGGGCTCTCGGGGCTCCTCATCAACATCACCATCCCGGCGCTGATCGTCGCCTCGATGCAGGTCCCCTTCACCCCTGAGCGCCTCGTCGGCGCAGAGACCCTGATCCTCGCGACCGGGATGCTCTACGTCTTTTCGTTCGCCCTCGCCTGGGCAGTCTCGAAGGCCATGCGGGTCCCGGCCGCGGAGGAGGGGGTGCTCCAGTTCGCGATCGTCTTCGGGAACGTCGGGTTCATGGGGTTCCCGGTCGCCCTGACGCTCTTCGGAGAGGAGTCGCTCTTCTACGTCGCGATCTTCAACCTCGTCTTCAACGTCCTGGTCTTCTCGGTCGGGATCGCGATGCTGACCGAGGAGCGCGAGGGGGGATTTGACCCGAGACTGCTTGCAAACCCCGGTATCGCGGCCTCCGTCGTCGGGCTCGCCCTCTTCCTCGGCTCGGTGGAGATCCCCTCCCCCTTCATCGACTCGATCGACCTCCTCGGGGGGGTGACGACGCCGCTTGCGATGATCATCGTCGGGGCGATGCTCGCGACGTTCCCGGCGCGGGAGATGGTCGGGGACTGGCGGATCTGGGCGACGAGCGCCGTCCTCCTCCTCGCGGTCCCGGTGGCCTACTGCTACCTCTTCTCCCCGGTCTTCTCTGACCCCCTCGTCAACGGCGTCATGATCACGATGGCCGCGATGCCCGCCGCCGCAAACACCGCCATCTTCGCGGAGCAGTACGGCGCCGACGCCCGACTCGCGTCGCAGATCGTCTTCGTCTCAACGATCGGGTCGCTTGTTACGATTCCGCTGATGACGACGGTGCTGCTGTAGGGTGGTGTCGGGGCATCTTTAAGAGTGTGCTTTGGTGCGCAAGGCGAATCGCCGGTCACCCGGTCTTCGTCCACTTTTGCGTGGGGTAACCCGGGGTACGTGAAACTATTAGCGGCCCTGGCTATGATAGGGACACAAGAGAACACACTTTCACCCCGCCTCCGCAAACGTTATGTTAGGCCGCTCTGATTGAGCATGTAACGACATAATCGTCGCCGACTATGGGGTCTGACCGGGAGTGGTGAGGCATGAGGCCGGGACTACAGCAGATCGATGGAAAACGAAGGACATTCACCGGGGCGTTTGCACGATTCGGGAAGAAGGACCGTTATAGGCCAAAGAAGGTCGGGAATGAGTGGGTCGCGTACGACGTGACGGTGCTGCTTGTCGATGTCCAGGACATCGATGGAAATCCGATCACCGACCACCTCTGGTTCAACTACACGAAGGGGTTCGAGAGCCTCGGGGATCTGCAGGAAGGGGACGTGATCAGGTTCGATGCCAGGGTCAGGCCCTACGTCAAGGGCTACATCAACCAGAGAACATATATCGACGATCGGGAGGTCGACTATAAACTGGCCTATCCGACAAAGGTTACCCGGGTCCAGTGAACCCCCATGGAAGGGGTTTCCTGCCAGGGCGGCAGGACCCCGCCAGGCCGGGTTCCTCAGCGGTTATGGGGCTGTCCCGGCTCTCTCGGTTGCCTTAATCAGGTAGTACCCGAGTCTCCTCTCCAGGTCGTCCTGCTCTCCTTGCGAAAGCGTTGACACTCCGGCGTAGATCTCTCTGACCTCCGTAACAAACCGGGTCTTCTCTTCCTCTGAGAGATTCGTGGCGGCATCCCTGATAAAAGCCCAATCCTCCTCGCTCGGTTCACATTTCTCCGGTTCGATATCCCTCCACGACGAGGGGATCGGGACGGCCTGCGGAAGTTTCGAATCCCTGGTCACCAGGATGATGGTCAGGTTCCCGGCCCTCCCGGGCTCTTTTGTCGGGGCGGGCATCTCTACCGGGTCATGCACAGCGCCCGCACCCGGTGCGTGGAGGAGGAGCAGGGCCGCGAGCAGCGCTGCCGAAAGAGAGAGGAAGAGCCATGTTACCGATCTTCTCTTCGTCGAATCATCCTCCATAGACCACGCTTACCCTGTATCAGAGATCTTCTCTTCCCTGCAGACGAACACGGCAACGGGTGTCCGTAACAGGTCGTCAAGAACCCCCCAACAGCGGCAAGAGCCGTCACCGTAATCCCGTAGAGGTTTATAGCGCCGATTCTCATGGGAAGTCAATACCCCCTGCGATAACCAGGTAGTCGGCCGGAACCGGAATGAAGCCCGACTCTGTGCTCATAACGGCCGTACCCACCGTTGTCATCCAGGTATTCTCTCTCATCAAGCGTTTCGTGCCCCCCACTCCCCGGTACTCGAGGCTGAACGTGACCGGGGCTGCTTCCTCCGGCGGCGGAACGAAGCCGTCGAGGAATACGACCGTGGTGTAGGTCCCGCTCGAAACCCGGATGAACTCAGCGACGCCGACATCACCGGGGGTTTCGAGCACGGGCACGAGCAGCCGCGGTTCTCTCTTCATCTCCCATGCGGTCAGGTTGGTAGGCCGCTGGTGCCGGGGCAAGCGTTGCAGTTCGTCTTCAGTCTGCATCACCTCACACGATACGGATATATCAGGCGCGCACTCTCCCGTCGCCGTGAACGCGAGCATCTTCCCGTAGGGTGTCTCCCGAACCGCCGCCTGCCACGCGGTAACCCGAGCGCCGGAGAACGTCTCCTCCGGGATCACCGGTTCACCCGTTGCGTTCGCCGGGATAGGGACCATGATCGTGGCGGTGCCGTTCGTGGCAGGATCGGGTAGATTGGTGATCGAGATCCGGTAGAAGTTGCCCGGCAGAACGGTCTCGGTAAACGCGGAAAGGAGGAACAGCACGACAATCATAGCAAAAATGGCAGTGAACGCCTTGAAAACAAAGTCAACCTTCATACAGGCCTCGCTTCGGGAGTCGAACCCAGGGATGGACCGTGCATGCCCGGATACCGGTACCTACGGGTGAGATATCGACGTTCGGTTATAAACCTTTTCTGTGGCGCGCGTCTACGCATCAAGCATCCCTTATCGATTCCAGGCGTCATTGTGGTGTCTGCAAGCCGGAGCCGGGAATAGTGCGAAAGGCCATCCTCCCTATCACACCACCGTCCGCAGGGTCGCAAGAAGAAAGACCAGCCCCCCGAGGCCGGTGTTGACATATGGGAGGTACCAGTAGACCCGGTCGATCGAGAGGCCTTCCCGGAGGAGGAGGGCGAGGGGGACGGCCGGGTAAATCAGGACGAGCAGGCTTAAGGGGTGAAGACCGGCAAGCCAGATGACGAGGGCGGCAAGCCCCGACCAGAAGACGAGGCAGAGGAGGAGTGAGCGCCGTCTCCCGAGGACGACGGCCGTCGTCGTCATTCCCGCGGCCGCATCCCATCCGATATCGGGGATCGCGGAGAAGAGGTGCATCGCGGCGATGTGGAGGTAGCCGGCGATGACGAGAGCCGGCGGCGGGAGGGCGCCGCCCGCGAGGTAGTAGCCGAGGATCCCCGGGACCACGTAGAGCATGTTCGAGGAGAAGTCGAGGACCGGGACCTCCTTGAACCGGAGCGGCGGGGCGCTGTAGAAGTAGGAGAGGAGGAGGAACAAGAAGAGAAGCGCCTGCCCGACGGTGTCGAGCGCAAAGATGAGCGCGAGGCTGACGGCAGCCGCAAGGCCGATGAGGAGGAGCAGGTCGCGGCCGTCCGCATCGCTGATGCGGTACTCCTTCACATCCTTCTTGGGATTGAACCGGTCGGTATCCTGGTCCCACCAGTCGTTCACCCCGTAGATGAAGAGGTTTGCCGGTAAGAAGAAGTAGACGAGGAAGAGGGCGTAGGCGGGGTCAAAGAAGGCCGTCCAGGAGTTCATCCCGAGGGCGTAGCCCACCACGTAGGTCCCACCGGTGTAGATCCAGAACCGGAACCGGGAGACCCGCCAGGCAAGCGAGAGGAGCCGGGGAGCCACGGGGGGTCACGCCTTTAAGGTGTTTGCGGCGGCCCTGGAGACGATCCGTCCCACCGAGGGCTTCACCTTCCCCCGGTAGACGACGGCCGGATCGTGTTCTATCGTTTGGGCCGTCCAGCGGTACATGTCCGACGCCGTCCGGATCGGGATCCGGTAGCGCCGGGGGATGTACCGGAACCCGGTCTCCGCCTGCTCCTGCCACTCCCGGTACCGCCGAAGCTGGAACCGGAGAAACGCCGCAAACCCCCGGGGGTGCCGGGCGGCGGTTGCCGCCGAGAGGTCGTCGAGCCCGAACGCCTCGATCTCTTCGGCGGGAAAGTAGGTCCGGCCGAGGGCGAGGTCTTCCGCGATGTCGCGGATGAAGTTGACGTACTGCATCGCCCGGCCGAGGTTCTGGGCTGCAACGTATGACTCCGGGGGGAGATCGAGGAGCCGGGCCATCATCAGCCCGACCACCTCGGACGAGCCGTAGAGGTAACCCTCGAGGTCCCGGATCGTCCGGTAGGAGGTGACGGTGATGTCGCTCTCCATCGAGGAGAGGAACGCCACCGTCCACGCCGGATCAAAGTCTTTCCGCCCCGCAAGTTCGACGAACGAGTCGATCACCACGTCCCCCGTCGCCTCCCCGGCCGCGGCAGCGGCGTAGCGGCCGGTGAAGGCGTAGAACTCATCGACCTCCTGCGGCACCGCGTCCACGTAATCGTCGGCGACACGGACGAAACTGTAGAGCGAGAAGACGTCCTTTCGCACCCGCGGCGGGAAGAAGAGGGTCGAGTAGAAGTAGGTCTTGCTCCCCCGCCTGAAGATATCGTAGATGGTCTCGTCGATCACGGGGCGCACCTCACCGCCGGCAACGGTCAATCAACTCACGGGCGACGATCTGGGAGGATATCAGGGTCATCGGCACCCCGATCCCCGGGTGGGTGTACTGGCCGGCGTAGTAGAGGTTCGGAACCCGGCGGCTCCGGTGCGCCGGCCGCCAGAGCGCCGTCTGGCGGAGGGTGTGGGAGAGGCCGAGCGCCGTGCCCCGGTAGGCGTTGTAGCGGTTCGAGAAGTCCGAGAGCGCGAAGATCCGCCGGGTCACGACCGAGTCACGGATACTCTCGCCGAGGATCTCCTCCATCCGGCTCATGAGGTGGTCATAGAACCGCTCGCGGAGTTCCGGGGTATCCTCGATGCCGGGGGCGAGGGGTGCGAGGACGAAGAGGGTATCACAGCCCTCCGGGGCGGCGGTCGGATCGGTCCGCGAGGGGACGTTGACGTAGAACGAGGGGCCTGTCGGCCAGGCGGCTTTTTTAGGATCGAAGATCGTCTCAAACCCCTCCTCCCAGTCCCGCTCGAGGAAGATGTTGTGGTGGGCAAGCCCCTCGACCACCCGGTCGACGCCGAGATAGGCGACGAACGTGGACGGGGCGAGAACCTTTTTTGCCCAGTAGGAGGCTGGGTACGACCGCGAGCCGTCGGGGAGGAGGTGCATCTCGGCAAACGGGTAGTCCGCGTTGACGACGACGACATCGGTCTCGTGCGCCCCGAGGGGGGTGACGACCCGGCGGGCGGTCCCGCCCTCGACGTCGATGGCGGTCGCCGGTTCGTTGTAGCGGTACTCGACCCCGAACTCCCGCCCGAGCGAGACGAGGGCCTCGACGACCGCCCGCATGCCCCCTTCCGGGTACCACACCCCCATGTTCATGTCGATATGCGTCATGATGTGGTAGAACGAGGGGGTGTTTCGCGGCGAGCCGCCGAGGAAGCCGATGGAGTACTGCACGACTTTTCGGGCCTCGTCGCTTGAGAAGCGTTTTTTTACGAAGGACTCCAGGTTCTCGAAGGGATGGAGTTTCCTCCCCCCGGCAAGGAGCCGCCGGTCGAAGAAGTCGAAGATGCTCCGGTAGTCCCGGTAGAGGAGGTCGCTCATGGTGATCTCGTAGGTCTCCTCCGAGCCGGCGAGGTAACTCCGGAGTTTCTCGGCCCCGTCCGGCTCAAACGACTCGAAGAGAGCGTAGTTTTTCTCGAGGTCGGCCGAGATGTCCGCGACTTGATCGTCAGCGAAGAAGACCCGGTAGGAGGGGTCGAGTCTCGCGAGTGGGAAGTAGTCTTTCGGGCTTCTCCCGAACTCCGCGAAGAACCGGTCGTAGACGTCGGGCATCAGATACCACGACGGCCCCATATCGAACGTAAACCCTCCGTCGCGGTGAACGCTCGCACGGCCCCCGGACTGCTCGTTCTTCTCGATCACCGCGACGTCAAAGCCGCCTTTTGCAAGAAGAGCCGCGACGGAGAGACCTCCGAACCCTGCTCCAACGATGACAGCCCGCATAACCTCCCCCACCGGAACAGAAAACTGGTGCAGGAAGAGTCATATCGAATATAAACTTTGGTATCGGGGAAGGCGCACCGCCGATGCGGCGCTCACCGTGAAGTGTCGTCTTCAACGATGATCGGAAGTGTTGCAAGGGCAAGCGCCGCCCCGAGGAGGGCCGGTATCACAAGACCGTTCCGCGTGAGGTAGCCGGTCCAGAACGCGAGGATGAGAAGGAGACTCGCCGCCACCGTGCCGGGGATCGATCGAGCGCCCGCGATGAGCCGGAAGAGGGCAATATAGACCGCTCCGGTCAGGGCCCAGCCCACGAAGTTCGAGACCGGCACGCCGTAGTAGGCGCCGCCGCCGGTCCAGACCCAGAGGCCGGCGTGGACGGCCGCCGGGTCGACGACGAGGTCGACGAAGAGGAGGACGAGAACCCCGGCCGGGACCAGCCGCCACCACGCAGTCCCGGCGGCGGCTGCGGCGAGGGTGACGGCGCCGAGGAGCATCGGGAGATAAGCAAACGCGACCGTCCAGGGGACGAGGCCGAAGACCCGGTAGCCAAGGTCGGCCGAATAGGTGAACCTGCCATACGGGACGCCGGTCGCGACGGCATACGCCTCGACGGCGAGCGGGAGGATGCTCAGGAGGAGGAGGAGGAGGGCGATGCCGCGGGCGGGGCCGAGCCAGCGGACGAGGGCGATGTAGGAGGGGAGGGCGAGGGCGACCAGGAAGACGACCGGGACGGCGGGCGGGACCGCCGGATCGTCGAACCGGACCACCAGACAGGCGGCGAGGAAGAGGACGAGAGCGGCAAGAAGGAGGGCCGCCCGGGTGATGCGCATGGGCGGGGGAGGGGGGCGAGGGGGATAAATCTTCCATGCCGGTGGCGGTCACCGCAGGCTACGCCCCGGTCCGCCCTGCGACGTCGCTCGCGACCAGGATCAGCGCCACCAGTGCAACGATGATGAACCCCAGAACCCACTGGTAGGTGAGGGCTGCGTACAGGCCGGCCGCGATGCCGACGAGCAACACGGCGATGTGGTTGCGTTCCATGTAACGACGTGGCCGGCTGGAGATATATGCCTTCTGTCATATCCCTTTACGCGTCCGGAAAGTATTATCAAAATTAAGGGATCGTTCACACTACAGAAGACTAAGAGACAATTACATAAGCCCTATCATCCGTGACGACGGTACCATTAACCATCGAGACTGCGCATCCTGGTCCGGGAGCCCAAGAATGAAAAAGATCCCGCTCATCGTCTGGATAATCCTCATCTGCCTCGTCTTCGTGCACTACTTCTACACGCCTGAAATGCCCGTGATTACTACGAGAGAGATGAGAATCGACCCCGGGGAGCGTCAGCCCGATCTCGTGCACCTCTGGGATGCCCTGGTACGTGAACATGGGTTCGCGAACGAGTCGGCCATACTCATTCAGCTGAACCAGTTCGTCGATAAGGACGGGGTGGTACAGTGCACTCAGACGTACTACACCGGGGACGTGGACGGAGAGCAGCATTTTTACAAGGTATATGTTTATCCAGGTGGCAACGTCCTCTACAAAGACCAGGTACTCGAGTTCCCCCTGCAGGGAGCGCACCCCCTCGCCATCTTCCGTGAAGCGACCCTGATCGATTTTGCCGACCTCACCCGGGGGGATCGCAATATAACGCTTCAAACGCTCAAGTACGAGATCAAGAGGGAATATAACGAAACCCACGGCGACCTTTACATCCTCTCGGAAGGCTCGCTCCGTCCCTTGAAGGAGGCAACGTTCCCGGACGGTGCCTGCTGGTACGCGATCGAGATCGCCCCGGAAGTTCTGCAACCGGAAGGAAGTTCAGCCGCGGGAGGCGTGCCGGACTGTCTCATTCTCTTCACGGAACAAGATATTGCCCTTGCCGATACTGTTGTCTATGCGTGATGCGGAGATACTGCCTGATCGCAGACGCATATATGGGTACGCCCGCAGGATAAACCGGAAAAAATGCTGGAGGATGAAATCAGAGTCTCAAGCCGGCATCAGGTCCCAGTACCTGAAACACCTTTCCCACCGCTCACGAGATGCCACGACTTGTGTGCCTTTATATACTCCTTCACATCCGGGCGGAGATAGTACCGCACATTCCGCCCATCCTTCTCGCTTTTGACGATGCCTTCCCGGGTTAACGATCTCATATGCCAGGTGACGTTCGGGCCCGACAAGATGAGCCTGGACGCGATATCTTTCCTCACAATTCCCGGGTGCTGCAGAACAAGATTTATTATTCGGATCTTCGGATGCACGTTGAGGCATCCGGCCAATATCTTCTCCAGGTCGGAACAGGTGCCCACACCGACGTAGTACCTCATTCCCCCGCTGTTCTGCTCAGCAGTGACCTTTCCCATCCTGTACAGTACCCCCACATGATACCGGAGGGTCCCGATATTCATTCCCAGCATTTGGGAGAGGTTCCGCATGCTAGTTCCCGGATTCTTCCAGATACACGTATACACTGCATTTCGATTTTCGTTGTCCAGGATATTCCCATCTGTGACCCTTTTATGGCCAAGCTGAAGCCACGCAGACAGCGAGAACAAGATTTGTATCAGAACGAAAAGCGTGGTCGGAACGGTTATGGCTAGAAGACCGAGGATAACGGTGTTCAGGGGAACGTTCCAGACGTATAATGGAGTCGGATCTAAAAAAATCCGCTCCGGATGTATTCCCGATGTCGGCTGGACAGAGATCGCGCACCCAACAGATGGTAACAGCAGGAGACAGAAGACAAACAGAGCAATTCTGGCAGTCAACGACCATGACGCCATAGCGTTTCATATGCCCAGTGAAAATAAAAATGTTTCCTTTTCTTTAGCCCACGCTAAAATCATATGGCCAAGTTCCAGTAACGTCCTCACCATAAACAGTAAATGTCCAGGACCCGGATGTAGGGTTGTTTATCGTAAGATAGATCCGCCCCTTCAGGTTATCATCGCCATCATCATCGTGGTAATAACCGTATAGGCTCCCATCTGGCCTGATAATACCTAATTTCAGGGAATAAGCACCTGTAAACCAGTTCAGATCGATAGGTATCGAGGACGTACCAGGTGACACGTAAAATCCATGATAGTGCGTCTCTCCCGATGTGATCGTGTACGCTGCACGAGTTGCAGACCCGTCTGCCTGCGGGAGGTCCAACACGGTCTCACTATTCCCACTTCCGATGCTGCTGGCCGAAACTATCGGTATGACAATAACGAAGACGACCAGGAGTCCGATAAAACGGTTGAATTTCATCAAAATCCACCGGTAGAGACTTCGAAGACACTCTGCATAAATATTCTGTCCTATTTCTTTACACGTTTTATATACAGGCAACCTGTCAACTTCCGGCAAGAGAAGGAGGACATCCGTTTGTCCAGTAGAAATCAGGAGATATCTGCTAAATCCCAGAGAATGGAGCCCGAGGCAACCAGATGAACATCAAATGTCCAGTTGCGAGGCATTCTTACACCCCCACACAAGGAAACTCTGGACGGATACCACGTTCGATCTTATCTCTTCGAGGCGCATACCTGCGTCAACGAGGAAGTTTCCGGACCAACCAGGATCACATGTATCCCCGTTTGACCTACATCTTCTCTACACACGGGAGGGTAGCCAGCCCCCGAGCGAATAATAGACTAACAACGGTACAAACGGTGATATAAGCGCCGGACGACCAGAAAAACCGGGCCAATGAAACAGAATATAGGGAGTATCGCGAGAACAAGACCACAGGAGGTAATCACTGGGCCCCCTACCGTAAAACATTCACACATTGCCTTCCATTCAAAGTAAACCCTGAGTGAATACTCCGTTCAACTCCCCATTAAGGCAAATACTCACTCCCACGATGAGGTAGCCCGATCAGCCGAAATCACACGTTTCCTCATTCGTCCCAAACCCTCTCAACATTCAGAGGAGCAGACAGGCTCCGAACCCGATCAGGATGATCCCGCTGATGCCCCGGATGAGATCCCGATATTCCCGGATCCTGCTCGACGAACCGTAGCCCCCAAGGGTCCCGACGCCGAGAAACGGTGTGAGCACCCCGGCCCCAAAGACCAGGAGGAGCGAGAGATCCTGCACCGTGCCGTCGATCAGGATTCTGCTCAGCAGGATGAGAATCATCGGGGCGGCGCACGGCGCCTTGACGATCGAGAACAGCATGCCCAGGAAGAATAACCCGGCCAGCGTGGTCGAATACTTCCGCAGAGAGGACTGAAGAAACCCGTCTGTGGCATCCGGGAGCTTTACCACCCCAAGCAAGCTCACGCCGGTGAAGATCGTGATCAATCCCGCCGCGACGGCGAGGTACGGGCCGAGCCCGCCGAACGAGAGCCCCGCCAGCAGGACGCAACACCCCATGACGATATATGCGAAAACCAGTCCCAGGCCGAAGATCAGTGAGTTCAGGAGACCACTCCGGAGGCCTCCGCCCGATCCCGTGACATACGCCAGAATAAAGCCCAGCACCGCCATCAAGCAGGGCGAGAAACCAGAGAAAAGGCCCAGAGAATAAGCAAGTGGAATATTCCAGTTGATCGGTGGCGGATTCTCCTGCGGCTCAGCGCCAGCACGAGACTGTTCGATCGCCGCCCTGACATTCTCTTCGGTTATCTCACCTCCGGGGATCTTGATGGTGCTGTTCACGACCACGGCTGGGATCTCGTGAAATCCATGCTGCTGCCACCGGTCCAAACCCTCAGTTGTACCCACATCGACGTATTCGAGAGAGATGGAATCGCCGAGATCGCTCTCAACCTCTGCGATCAAAGGTTTAACCTGATCACAGGCGGTGCAGCCGTCCAGGTAATAATACTCTATAGGGATAGGAGCTGCGCCCGCATAGGAAATCATTCCAGCCAAGAGGAAGATACATGCTGCTATTGCTCCAATGCGAGTGCTCTTTCTTCTGTATCCATTTTTCAAGGTACCTCATCCCCAAGATGGTTCTGGACGTCATCGATCCGCGAGATAAGATCATTCATGAAAAACCCCAATAAACATCAAGACCATGCGCCCGGACCAACCATAACCCATCTATCAGAAAGTTAATCCTGCTGTCAGCATCATAAAACATGTCCCCTACCGTTCTTTTATGATTTAAACACCTCGCTCCAGAATTCTATCGAAAAGAAAGATCACAATAACAATCCAGAACCAAAGATCCATCTGTAGAAAAGAATCGCGAGAACGATACTGGTTGCAAGAGAGACAAATATGGCCCGATCCTTTGACATCTCATGAAATATCTGTACACTCAAATAGGTTATCAAACCAAAAACAAAGAGAAGCAACAGGCCTGCCAATGGGACCTCTACGATCACAACCGCCCAAAAAAACAGGATGCAGGGAAACAGGGCATAGATCACCGATTTCATCGTTTTTTCAAATCCATAACGTACATTGACAAAAAGCAGGAAGAAATGTTCAACGAGGCTGACTCCGAGGAGTGCGACGACTCCGACTATCAGACCCTGTATCAGGTTGATGAAGATGCCCAATACTAGGATCCCAATCAAGTACAATCCGTCAGGTCCGGATTCGTTTCCAGGATACAACCCTGTAAAGAAAGATGCTAACGTGAATAAGATTGACATAGTCATAACTGTCACAAAAAAGAGTTGAAGATCACCTCCCAGTGGTTTTTTGTTTAGTTGCTGAAAAAATTGCCGGAGACTGGTTAAGACAGTTTTTAATGGGGATCTTACCGACATGACACTACCTCTGAAAGTTATGGAACTGATTGACATCCGACTCCTATAGACACCCAGTCCGAGGTACTAGAACTTCCATCAGTTGAACCATAGATATCACAACTGATCCAAGCATCAACAGAGTGTTTGGGTGGACTCAACGTAAGATATGCCCAGATAACATTAGATTCAACGTATCCCGTATACCCGGTTTCCCGTACTGAATGTCCGAATTCACAACGATCAAAGTTAATCCCCTGAGACGTATAAGTATTGTCCGATATGCCTAGAATTCTGTTGCCATAGTCATAAGTGAATGTCCCTTTAGTGTAAAGAGTTGCCTGGGTTATGGATAGATATATCCAGCTGTCCGTTCTTGTAACTTGGGCTTCATAAATTGATCTCGCGCCGAACTCTTCTGACCCCAGAGCCGAGAGATCGATTCGACTCAATTCATAGCTGACGGAATAATTGCTACTCTGATTACCTACCGAGCAATCTTTGCAACTGTCTTCGAAATATTCTGTCTTTGAACCGATGACTACCGGGTCCACCCTGCTCTTGGATACCTTACCCTGGCTATCGAGTAAACCATAAATATTCCCATCCATTCCATAGTAGAGGACGACTCTTTCTCTTTGTCCCTCCAGATATCCAATGATTTCTCTGATGCTTTCTCTCGATTCTGATCCGCGGATCAGGTCATCCACCCGGCCTCTCGCTTCGTTATATCTCTGCCATTGAGGACCCTCGTCTCTGGAAGGTTGCTCTATCCCCAACATGGTATAGATGTTCTTTTCAGTCTCCTGATTTTGAAGCAAAGGATTAGTTCTAGTTTGTTCTTCTGTACTCGCCGCAGGTACTATCGGCATTGCCATTGCCATCGCCATCATCACGCCCACCAGCATAACTGCCAGGAGCACGGAAAGCGCCCTCATTCCAATTTTTCCGTTCATGCGTTTTTCCTCCAGTTCCTTTTCCCGGAGGCAGGAGTGGCATACTTTCAAGTACCGAAAGAGCATACATCCAAATAGCCTCCGGGCTTGCGGGGCTCTATCATCCGGGGCGTCAACCGTGGATGGAGGGGCCCCACGAACTTTTGCGGACGCATCATCAAGGCGCCCACACAATGACATGGGTATGAGTTTATTTATAAATTCTGTCCGATTTCTTTACACGTCCGGGAGCCGTTATCGGAACTGCCGAAAAAAAACTCCCCTCTTGGGTTAAAAGCACAGGAAATCATTTTTCTCGCGATGATGTGTGCAACCATTTCCGTCCGGCACCTTCAAGAGATGCGATGAGGGACAGGACACTGGGAGAAGTTCCGCGGGTCATATCGGGTAGCGGGAAAAAGAGGGTTTACTCGCTCCGCCACAGAGACGAACCGAACACCTACCTCCCAATCACCCGCACAAACCGCTCCCGGATCTCGGCCGGGGCGAGCGGGATATTCGGGACCGGTGCGTTCCCGGGTCTTAACACCACATGAATAAAGTTCGGCCCCCGCCCCCGGTCTTCCCATGCCTCCGCGAGTTCTTCTTCGTCCTGCACCTTGCACGTCTGCCGGATCCCGGCGGCACGGGCGAGGAATTCCATGTCGACCAGCCCAGAGGCCGGGGTGGGCTGGTTCCCCGTGCTCCCGAAGGCCCCGTTGTCCAGGCAGACGATCGTGAGGTTCTCCGGCGCCTCTGCCGCCACCACCGGGAGGACGGCGGTCCCGAGCAGGCTCCCGTCGCCGTCGAGGACCACGACGTCTCTATCCGTCGCAAGCGAGAGCCCGAGGCCGATCGGCGTCGCCTGGGTGTAGCTCCCAAGCATGTAGAAGTTCAGGTCCCGGTCGCGAGCCGCGTAGAGCTCCTTTGATGGGACACCGATGTTCGCGACGACCGCCTCCCCGTCGAGGATATTGGCGATAGCCCGGATCGCGTCGTTCCGGGTCATCGCCGGGTCGCGGAACGTCCGCCGGTAGTCCACCGCCGACTCCCTGGCCCGGGCCGGGACGACCTGCTCCGCCGGGCAGGCCTCCTCTGCCCCTTCCCAGAACGAGGGGAGGATCAGGCCCACATGCGGCCGCATAGAATCGTAGGCGTCCCGGACGACCTCATCGATCAACTCCTCATCCCCGGGACTGCGGATGACGGTATACGGAATCCCAAGCGCACGGAGCACCTCCGGGACCGCCCGGTTGAACGGCACCTGGGCCGGGATCGCCTCCCGGTAGACCCCCCGCCAGCTCGCGAGGATGGGGAGGGGGAGACCGAACGTGACGGTGAGCGACATGATCGCGTTTAAGGAGTTCCCGAGCCCCGAACTCTGCATATGGAGCACCGGCCGCCCCCCGGCCATCGCGAGCCCGGCGCAGATCCCGATGCCGTCCTCCTCCCGGGTCAGGTTGACCGCCCGGAACCGCTCCGGGATCAGGGCGCAGAACTCCTGCGTCCGGTCGCAGGGAAGCGACGCCACGGTATCGACCCCGAGGGCGGCGAGCCGGTCGAGGACACAGCCCTCACGCACGGATTGCCACCCCCTGCTCCGCGAACCAGGCTCTGACGGCATCCCGGACATCCCCCTCGAATGCCTCCCCGGCCCGGACCCGGAGGTACGGCTCGACCGGGTAGCGGTCGAGTTCTTCTGCTGCACGCTCGTAACCCCCGCCGGTCACGTTCAGGAGGATGTGGTCATCCGGGCCGACGAGCCCCTCCTCCACCGCCCGGACGAGTGAGGCGACCGCGACGGCGGCGGCCGGGTCGAGGTCGATCCCCTCGGTATCGGCAAAGAGCCGCCTGGCACTCTGGGCTTCGTCGTTTGCGACCGCATACATCCTCCCGCCGGAGGCCGCGAGGGCGTCGTAGACCCCGCCGCGGATTCCCCAGGGCGGGTGGCGGTTCGTGAGCACACTGGCGGAGACCCGGGCGATCGAGGATTCGGCGTCAGGCATATCCTCTGCAGGAACAATCTCCCGCCTCCCCGCCCCCCAGGCCCGGACCATCGGGACGAAGGGGAGGTTCTGGGAGAGGTGGAGTTCCGGGAGGCGGGAACCGAACCGGCCGTCGGCGATGAGCCGCTCCGCCGCTTCCCACGCGGCGATCCCCCCGGTCCCGCTCCCGACCGCCTGGAAGTAGTAGTCCGGGAGCCTCCCGGCGGCGAGAGCCCCATCGAGCATCACCGTCCCCATCCCGTCCCGTCGGGCGACGTTCTTTGCCCCGCCCTCCGGGACGATCCCCGGGAGCGAGCAGACCTCCCGCCCGAACGCGATGGAATCCGAGTAGTCCCCGTCCACCGTGATGAGGCAGACGTTCGGGGATGGAACCGTCGTCCAGAGCCGGCCGGCGGCGGATGCCGGGACCACCACCACGACCGGGGCCCCGGTCAGGGCCGAGGCCTGGCAGAACGCCCGCCCGGTGTTCCCCGCCGACGAGACCTGGATGACCCCGGCTCCCTTCTCCCGGAGACGGAGGAGCGTCGGTTGCGCCTCGAGTTCCTTGAACGAACAGGTCTCCATCCGCCCGCCCCGCTCGGGCCAGTAGCCGGAGAAGGTGACGGTGAGGTGGGAGAGGCCGAGTTCCCGGGCGAGGGCGACGCTACCGTAGGAGACCGGGCCGGCATCGATCCGGAGGTGGCCCTCGACCGGGAGCCACTCGATGTAACGGAAGATCCCGGGGAGGTCACGAAGGACGAGCCGGCGCTCCGCGTAGACCGTCCGGAGGAGAGCGTCGCACCCCGACGGGCAGTCGAGGGTGTAGCGGTCGGGAAACGGCCTGCCGCACCCCGGGCACTGGAGGAGGTACTTCTCCCTCACCGCCACCCGCCCCCGGTGAAGGTGAACCGACCGTCGAGGATCATCTCTTTTATGTCCCGGCAGAGGTCTTCCGCGAGCGTCCGGCCGGACTGGCGGAGCGTGATCGGGACCTTCCGGCCCCGGACCCGGAGCGACCCTTCCCCGGCCTCAAGCGCGTCGTTTTGGCAGGCGGCAAGACAGGCGGTGCAGGCGAGGCAGCGGTCGCGGTCGATCCCGGTCTCGCGGTTAAACGCGCCCGTCGGGCAGATCGCGGCCGCAGCACAGGCCGAGCACCCCTCGCACCATTCGGGGTGGTAGGTCACCTCCCGGTCGGGCTGCTGCCAGACGTCGGCGTAGGTCGCCTCGTCGAGGACGGTCCGGGTGTTGATGTCGGCGACCGGAAGCGGGATATCCTCGTCGAGGACGCGGAGGGCAGCGACCTGCCGGTCGTCGAGGACCGGGATCGCGACGCCGAGGCTCGTGATGCACTCGGGCCCGGCAGAGGTCTTAAAGCCCCCCATATAGCGGGGCTGCATCCCCGTCATATCGGCGATGACCGTGAGGTTCGGCCGCGCCGGGGTGCTCCGGGTCCCCTCCCCGGTCACGATCCCGGCCGAGCCGTTCAGGAAGACCGGGGTTCCGTCCCGGATCGTGAGCCTCGCCGGGTCGTTCTGGAGGGGGTTGATCTCGCCGCACCCGCTGACCGATGCCTCCCGGCAGGGCCCCTCCAGCCCCGTGACCGAGAAGATCGTCGTCACCCGGGTCGGCCGGGTGTTGACGTAGGCGGTGTAATTCTTGAAGGCGCTCCGGGTGGTGAAGAGCCGGGCGTAGGCGAAGTCGTCGAGGGTCACCCGCGCCTCGATCGAGCGGTCGGCGGCCTCCACCAGCACCTCGATCTCGCGGCCCTCGACGATATCGCGAAAGAGATGGCCGCCCCCGTAGCCCGCCCCGGCGTGGGCGGTCCCGGAGACGATCAGGTCAAGCAGCCCCAACCGCTCGTTCGGGCAGGGGCCGGGCATGCAGGGGACACCGTTCAGCCAGGCCCGCTCCGCCCGCTCGAACGTCCCCGGCGCCGCTACCGGGACCGAGAGGATCGCCGCGGTCCCCGACATCACCCCGCATGTCCCCGTGGTGACCACGTCCACGTCTGCTGCCGTGATCTCCGCACCCTCGCGGATGAGGTGCTTGAACTCCGCTGCGGTGTAGACAACCGCGGTGCCGTTCCGGATTCTCTCGTCGATCTCTGCCAGTGTCTTCATAATAATCTTATTCCTCCACCTGCATGCACCGGGCCCTGTCACGCCGGAGCTCGCCCTGCATTACCAGGCAACTCCGTCAAACAGGCGGTGTAATAGGCCTCAACGTCCTTAAACCCTCTGTCCCGCGAGGTTCCCCACCCGGTTGACCGGGATTATCAGGAGATCCGCGGTTGGCCACTATAGCAGATCTCTTGACCATATGAGGAAAAAGTTATCTTGAGAATCCTACTACAGTAGAGTAATGCTCTCACGAAGAATCTTTGAGACCGAGTTTGCCGAGGCGCTCCAGGAGGAGCTCGCCCGCCAGGACATGAGCATCCGCGAACTCGCGGAGCGGGCCGGGATTCCGCCCGCAACCCTCTACAAACTCACGTCGGGGAGGGCGGACCCGCGCCTCTCGACCGTCCGGCGGATCGTCAACGTCCTCGAGCCGCGGGAGAAGAGTTTCATCGCGGTGATCGCGGCCCGGTTCCTGCTCGACGATATCGATAACCGGGATCTGCCCATCGGTGAAAAGAAATACCATATCCGGGGCTACCCGGCGGACTCGCTCGAGGAGTGCATCGCCGCCGCGGCACGGGCGGAGAAGGAGGGAGCGCTCGGGATCGTCTGCGCCCCCATCCTCGCGTCGATCGTGGAGAAGATCGTCGACTGCCCGGTGGCGATCATCAAGCCGCAACAGCAGACGATTATTGAAGCGATCGAGACGATAGCAAAGAGGGTTTAGGGTTCTGTGGAAATCCCCCCTCTCCGGGTCATATTATCGGGTAGCATGGAGCACCCCTGCAGCCCTACTTCTTTGCACGCCAAAAAATCCATACTGCCCCGAGAGTCCCAAGGAGCCCGGCCGCGGGACCGAACCCCGGCACCGTCCGGGGCAGTGGCTCCAGTTCCAGGTCGAGCGTGTTTGTTGGGTTCTCGAAGGTGATCCCCTGTCGGAGGGGGACGTAGCCCTCCTTCTCGACCGTGACAGTCTGCCGGTAGCCGGGGGTGTCTACCAGGTAGGCGCCGTCCTCACCGGTCGTGGCCGTCGCCGCGAGGGGTTCGTCGTCGAGCGTAAGCACCGACTCGAACCGCACCGATGCACCGGGGATCAGATTGCCGCCGGTGTCCGTCACCCTGCCCGAGACGGTGATCAACGGCGACGGCGGGATGCCGATGCAGACGGTCAGGTTCACGGTCTTCTCGGCCCGGCGCCCGTAGTTGTCCGTTGCCACGACGGTGATCGCGTTCTTCCCGGCCAGGACCGGCACAGAACAGGCGAACTCAGTCCCGTTTCCGCACGAGACCTCCTCTGTTCCGCTCCGCACAACCACGTTGTGCAGACCTGCAGGGGCGTGGACCTCCCCGACGACGGCGACGTGCGGCGGCACGACGTCGATCCAGCCCTCCGCACCCTCGATCGGGGAGGTGATGGTGATGACGATCGTCTCGTTCACCCTCGGTGCCGGGATCGTGTGCTGATCGATACCTGCGCTTGCTACCGGGATTGTCGCGAGGAGCAGCGCGAAGAGGAGAAGGATTGCCACCGATCGGGTCAATTCTTTCATGCCCCTCCTTCCAACCCATCCCTCGCGGCGGCGACGTACGCGACGTACGGCTCCGGAGCGCCGTCCCGGACTGCGGTCCCAGAGAACGCGTAGACCGGCCGGACCGTATCCTGCACGACACCGCGAGGCTCCATCCAGTAGCCGAGCGAGACGTTCTCGATCGTGACGCGGTCGTAGGCCGCACTTGCCGAAGGGCGGATTTTTTTTTTTCAAGCAGAAGACGGCATACGAGATGGTCACTAGTGACTGGAGTTCAGACGTGTGCTCTTCCGATCTACGAGCCCGACGACATCGCCGCCGTCGCCCAGGATGACCGCGAACTCGTCGCCGTAGACCGGCAGCCCGTCGAGCGACCGGCCGAACCGGGCGGCGATTGTCACATCGTACGATGCCTCAGGTTCACCGTCACCTGAACTCCAGACCTCGTGCCTCTGGTTCACCCCGATCTCCACGACCCGGGCGTCCGGCGAATGCATCCCGGTCTTCTCCAGGAATGCAAGAACAATCTCCTCCGCCTCCGCATCCGTCGGGAGGTCCGGCTGCCGGGTCACCTCGGCCGGCAGCTCACGGTCGGGGATGCGGTAAACCACCCCACCGGAATGCGCATACACCGAGAGCCACGCCTCAGGGTCCTTTTTAGTGTCGACGAGGCAAAACTCCCCGGATCTCTCGCTCAACTCCCCGGAGAGCCCGAACCGGCCCGCGATCTCACGGACTTCTTCCCCGGTGACGGTGATGGGGACGACCCGGTAGAGCGTACAGGAGTCAGGAACCTCCGGGAACCCGGCAACGAGAGCATACTGACCTCCACCCGCATTCGCCGAACCGAGAACCAGTATGCAGCCGGCCGCGATCGCCACGGTGAGACAGACAAGTGTACCGATCTGCAGGCCCCTCATCGCTCAGTTCCCGTGGTTGAATATCCGGGCGGTGATTGCCTGAATGGTACGCTGCGTCGAGTAGAACCGGTTCCACTCAATGCGACCATCCTCCGCGATCTTGAGCAGCAGAGCCTGCTCGTCGCTTTCCGGAGATTGTTTGACTGACCCCCCGACAGACAGGCCGCCATCCGAAACCGGCAAAAGAATGGTGCCGTATTCGTCGCTCCCTTCATCAAAGACAGTGTGCCGGACCTCGATACCGGCAGCATCGGTTCGGGTGACGGTGAGATTATGGCAGTCGGCGACAGTGTCGCTTGAGAGGCATCCCAACACGGCAGTGAGGATGATGAGAGAGAAAAGAGCAAGAGAGATCGCCCTGTTACGGGCTTTCTGAGTTTAACTATCAATATACATACGTTTCGATCGAGATGTTCTCTTCCAGAGCTGCCCATCAAAACGCGATACCCCCGGCAATAACATGGTATTCGGCCGGAACCAGGACAAATCCGGACGTTGTTCCGGGGACGGTCGCATGCACCGTTGTCGTCCAGGTATCCTCCTTTATCAGGTGTTTCATGCCCCCGCCGCCCCGGTAACTGAGGTCGAACGAGACCACCGCTGCATCCTCCGACGGCGGGACGAAGCCGTCGAGGAAGACGACCGTGGTGTAGGTGCCCCCCGATCCCCGGGTGAACTCGGCGACGCTCGCGTTCTCAGGGGTCCCGAGGACCGGCACGAGCAGCCGCGGCTCTTCTTTCGTCTCGAACTCGCCGGTCGGTCTGAAGATATCCTGCGCGTAGTCTTCCGTCGTCGTGAACGCGATCATCTTCCCGTACTGCGTCTCCCGGATCGCCGTCCGCCACCCGGCGGGCTGGAGAACGCTGGACGACTCGAAGATCACCAGCTCGCCCTTCGCGTTCGCCGGAACCGGGATCATGACCGTGGCGGTGCCGTTTACGGCAAGATCGGAGAGACCGGTGATCCTGATCTCGTAGGAATCGTTCGGCATGGTCGTCTCGACGAACCCGACAGCAAGAAAGAGCAGGAGGACCACCGCAGCGAGGATGGTAACCGCTATCAGCAGGTTCAGCAGAGTTTTTTTGGTATTGGTATATTTTTCGTCCATCTCCTCACCATCGCCCGGCCGGGTGGGGCCGCCTTCCGGATCGATGCATGAGAAGTCAACGTTCCCCTATAAACGATTTCTGTCACGATCCTCTACACGTCGAGCCGGATCCGTTGGTTTTGTTCCGGAGAATTCGCCGCAGTCCATCAGGGACGTTCGCTGCGCCGGTCGATACCGAACCCGGACTGCGGAGGTGACCGGCTACCGGAAGACACGTAGAGGCGTGCGATGGGGGAATAACAAAATAGCACCGTTTTTATACTCACGGCAACCTGATCTCTTTAATGTCGCATCA
>ERZ795032.246-NODE-246-length-74488-cov-38.181264_pt1 | contig 74488 bp, 70 predicted proteins | sample MGYA00375124_ERZ795032 | MGnify/ENA primary metagenome ERZ795032 (study PRJEB30167, sample SAMN05720154) | activated sludge metagenome | isolation source: Anaerobic digester | place: China | collected 2015-12-16 ... | reverse complement strand
GGTTTTTTTCTGTTTAGTGATTTAAATCTATTGACTTCTAATAGTTAGTCTCTTTCTATATACATCTATACTCAACTTGATTATCGTGTCTACTTTATGAGGATTTTACTATTATCACTGGTTGCTTTATATTTATCTTTATCCAAAAAAAAGTGGACGAGCCACTTTAATCGACGGTGATTTCAAATTGAAATTCTTTAAGATATTTGTTGATCAAACTAAAGATCGATTTTGTATCTTGGTCAGCTGGACCGAAGAAAATAAAAATGAGAATTGATTCACTCAGTCCAATCATAAATAAAACGAGTATGGCCGATAAGAGATATGTTGTTGGTATTATAAATGATAGGATGACGAGTGAAAAGACAAAGACTGCATTAAGTCGTAAGAGTGATGTATGTAACATGATGGGTCGTTTGCATATGATCATTGAAACCAAAAATGATCCAAAATAGAAGACAAAGAAAAGAACAAACAGTGTTTGATTAGGGATTAAATATTGGGGGAAAAAGGCATAAAAGAAGTACGCTGTTGAAAAATAAAAGAGGATATCAGCAACTGTATCGAGAAATTTACCTAGTTTCGAGACGACATTGAACTTACGAGCAACAAGACCATCGAAAAAATCAGTTGATCCCACAAGAATAAAGGTGAAAAGAAATGAAGCTCTCATATCACGATCAACAAAATAATAGAGTAAGGGTAGAAAGAGAATCCGTGTCAATGTGATCATGTTAGCACTATGCTTTTTAAGTAAATGCATGATAGTCCTCATCTTCTATGATATAGTGATTATTATCATAACATGATAAAACATGGTGTGCAACTATTTTGATGTGGTGTAAAGTGTCCCCTCAATGATGATTCCGTAAACCAAACCCGCAAGAAAACCTGTGAGATCGAAAAAGTTTGTTGCACTATAAAAGGCAAATGAGATCAGCGTTCCAAAGAAAATACCACGAAAAAGAGCATGCTTTATATTCTTGGGTCTTGATAATAATCCAATCATTAAACCCATGAGAAGTCTGTTAAACCAAAAAGCAAAGAGGTATACCGGTGAAAGTTCACCTGGCATACGAAGCGATGCACCTACAATGCAAATTACACCAAGGATTGCACCTAAAAGAATACCAATGATAACTCGTTTGTTCATGTTTGTGAGATTCCTTTCTATTTTGAATAGATGTAAACTTCATAAATGATAGTTGTTCTTTTCATAAGATCTGGATAATCGATACTAGTTGGATGGATGCAATTTTTTTAGTCTATTTTATTATCTTGAATTAGTTTATTTTAACATGGATCTCATTGAAATTCGACGCTTTGAGTACTAATTATGTTATGTTTGGTTTTATGCAGATAAATAAAAGCCCTTCTCACGGATGAGAAGAGCGCTTCATAGTAGTATTGGTGACCCGTACTAGTACACGATTTTTCCCGAGTGAAGCCTGTAAGATAAGCGTAAAGGTCCATATTATAACTGGCTATTATGCTGAAATTATTGTTATTTATAAAATAAATATATACATTAGATGATTATTTGATTGATCAAGAGGATTTCTTTTGATTAAGTTGATAATTTTCTATATATTTTATTCCGTCGCTTGTAAGCCTGTAGGATTTAGAATTTCCACTTTCAATAGAATTAACACTCATAATCATTCCTTTTTTAATTAGTTTTGTTATGAGTACAGAATAGTTGGAGTATTTTTTTCTTCTCGCATCGTCATACCAATTTATGATTTTTTTATTGTCGAATGATGAATTGTTATTCTTTATTTCATCATAACGAGCAGCAATTAGCACAAAATCTAAATCATTTGGTGTACCAAATTTATTAGTATATGTGATTAAGTTATCTCGATTTGGATCAAAAGTAATCATCGTTTCCTTGATGGGGTTGCCTACAACTCCATCAACTTGATCGTTATGAGCATAATTACTCTGCTTATCACTACTGTCTATTTGTAAAACTTTCTCAAAAAAGTATTTCTTTTCTGATTGAATAAATTCTTCAGATCCTTCTACTTCAATTTCATATTCTTTAATTTTTAGTCTTAATCTATAATTCAAGATTTTCTCCCCCTTTAGTCCATCAGTCCAGATTTATTGTATAATTCTTCTAACATAACACGATAATTTAGTTTAATCTGATCCACATCATGTTTTCCAGCTGTATAAGTGATGTTGTGTGCTGAAAAATTACCAATTGCCCTAAAAGTATCATACTCATTTGTTATCCGTGATAATTTTAATATAGAACTTGCTTTTGCCTTTTTAACTACTTCTTCAAGCATAACATATCCTTGCCCAGATTGGGATTTAATTTCACCATCTATATTATGGTGTTGAAAGGCAAGTATAAGTAATATTTCGAATAACCTTCGGAGTAAAACAGCAGTAGCATCATAACAGTTCGCTGCATAACATTTGTTGATCTGCTTGATAATCTTATCTAAATATGTTCTTTTAGAACAAAACTTAGTTTCATCTAAAAATTCACTATTACTATCTATGTTTTCATAATCTTCCCACAAGTTTCCGTACTCCAACATAAGTGATTGGATTGATATATGTGTAAACTCAATGGTTTTAGTTTTCTTAACCTCTTTCATTACCCCGACTTTGACCAAATTGTTTTTTACAGTAGTTGTATTAGGGGCATTATATCCAGCATCAATGAAAATTTCACGAATTGTTTTGTAGTCGAAGACATGAATACCTTTTTCTTTATGCAAATAAAAGCATAACATTTTTGCTTTTTCCACCTGAGTAAACTTATTTAGTTCTAATGCTTTAACATATTTTAGTAATTCCATAGCTACTAATCATCTTCCAAAATCATCAGTTTTTTTGCAAAGTCTTCGCCAATGTACTTCAATCTGTAACCTGAGTCGGTTTTTTCTATAAGTTTATCCCTATTCATATAATTATTCAACATCGTAGGTAAGCTTTTTGGAGTATCAATTCCAACTTTGTCCAGTAGTGAATGAATTAATGATTCGTTAAATTCCCGTTCACCGGTCATGTTCTTATAAATTTGAAGTATGACAAAAATTTGTGACTTTAGTCCTCTAACTTTGTACATAGTATATTCATTAACAAAATCGACTTCATTAAATTTATCATTAAATTGAAATGATTCATGTTTTTTGATATTAGAAGTTCGTCTCTTCTTTGGTTTGTTTATGGTCTTTTCTGATGAATCTAGTTTACTTTCAACTGATTGAACAGAATCAGTTTCTGCATGGGTTGAAGATTGGTTAACAATTCCAATACTTATTAGTTCATTTTCTCGAAGAAAAATTAACGCTTCTTTAATCTCAGGTAATGTACCCGATATTTCAAAATCTAAACTACCGTTTTTAATTCTTACTGACATTTTACCATCCATACTATCACCTCGTTTGTTGGTTTACACAAATATTATAACACACAAACAAACATCACAACAATACTATTTATAAATTTTGAAACTAATTGCTGTCATATCTAGTCTCCGTATTTATCTTGGCTAATGTCAATCTGAATATGTTATTGTTTCATTTCTATCTCATCATGCTGTAGCTTGGTATCTCAATAAAAATAATAAGCCTAAATGTATATCAAGATAAGTTGACTTTTTTTAAAAAAGAAACTTGTATAGATATCTTAGTTTTGGTTGAAAATTTGCATATACACATATAAGTTATAACAGATTTTCTCAATTTGATTAAAACTTGCCTAATTTCAAATTTCCATAAATATTTACTCGATAATGAGTTTAAAAATCCTAAAAAATGTATAAAAAGCCCTTCCCATGGGTGAGAAGAGCGTAACATAACAATATTGGTGACCCGTATTGGTTCACGAATTTTGCCGAGTGAATCTGACATTCTTAGCATAAAAGTTATATTTTGCACGATGTTTTTTGGTGACCGTAGTAGATTTTTGATTTTGGTATTAAACAAATAATCCCTATTTCTTAAAATTTATAATGTCATGATACTTTTGATATACTTCTAGAACGTCTGAGCAAAAATCAACCATAATTTCATCATTGTTTTGCTTGGCTAATTCCAACCATGTTTTAAATAGCCTTTCAGCAAATTCAGTTGTATCGTAATTTTTCTTTTGGAAGTTATGTTGTGCACATAATGTTTGACCATTATCAATAGTTGCCTTACCACCTTTATCTTTCGGCTTTATGTGATCAACTTGTAACTCTACTCCATCTTCCTTACCTCGACCACAAACCACACATTTATAGCCATCTCTTTTTAGTATTTCTTTTTTTTGTGCTTCAGAAAAGTCCTCTAAAGAATAATTGATAACATAATCTGGGTCATATCTGTAAACTCCTTTGTTGATTTTTATTAGGTAGCCTTCTTGTGAAAGTTTTCTAATCCCTCTATCAGGATCTCTAAAAATATTCCCAGTTCTCTTTAAATATTCAGTTGTTATCCAATCTACCGCCTCTGGATGTGGGATATCACGATTTGGATTTTTTTTATAAAACTCTAAGATAATGTCTTTTTGGCTAATCTTATCCAATTAAACCACTCCTTCAAAAATATCTGATACTTCTTTATTAATTCTATCTTTTGCTAATGCTATGTAATCTTGATCTATATCAACTCCAACGGAAGTTCTTCCTAAAGAAATCGCTTCTACCAGAGTAGTTCCACTCCCAACAAAAGGATCAAAAATCACATCCTCCTTAAAACTGAATAACTTAATGCATCTTTTAGGTAACTCTCTTGGAAAAGGTGCTGGATGCCCAATTCTTTTCTTACTTTCACCATTAAATGTCCATACTCCATTTGTCCACTTAATAAAATCATCTCTTTCAATATCGCTAGTTCTATTGTTCTTTTCTCTTTTCCATTCTGTTTTATATAAAATAATGATTAGTTCAACAGGAGCTATAACGTGAGGTGCTGTTGCAGATAACCAAGATCCCCATGCGGTTCTTCTAGAAATATTTCCTTCATTCCATATAATCGTGGAAAAATATTGCCACCCAATGGACTTTGCAATAATTGTTATATCCGCTCCTACGCTTTGACGGCCACCTTTATTTTTGTCGAGAGGGACATTTAAAAAAAGTCTTCCACCATCTTTTGTCCATTTGAATACGTTCTGCAACCACTTGCGTGTGAATTTCATATACTCTGAATAACTTATTTCATCATCATGAGTGGCATAATCAATGCCCACATTGTATGGAGGGGATGTAATAGTAATATCTATGAAAGCATCACGAAAAAGTGATGATTTTAATATGTTATCGCGAACAAGATATGTATTATTTATTTGTGTAATTTCTTTTGATTTAATGTTTGATTTGAGATCCATATTGTTTGCTCCGTTCATTTGTTTGCTTATTTTATTATACCATTTTAAGTTGTTATTTTTAAAAATGCTAAAACTTATATCAACATAAGTTGACTTTTTTACAAAAATTGAAAACTTGTCATAGATCTCTAGGAATTGGTTTAAAATCTGCTTATATTCACATAAATTTTAACTAGTTCTCTCAATGTGATTAAACCCTATTGAAACTCAAAATCTCACAAACATTTATCTGATAACCAGTTTTAAAACTTTATATAAAAGTCTATAAAAAAGCCCTTCCCACGGGTGAGAAGAGCGTTTCATATCTATATTGGTGACCCGTACGGGATTCGAACCCGTGAATGCATGCGTGAAAGGCATGTGAGTTAACCGTTTCTCCAACGGGCCAAAAAAGATGGCGGAGCAAGAGGGATTTGAACCCTCGCGCCGGTTTCCCAGCCTGCGCCCTTAGCAGAGGCGTCTCTTGAGCCACTTGAGTATTGCTCCAGCCAAAGTCATTTGCGTTTGAACGCCCCTATAGAATAGCGTATTTTTACTACTTTGTCAACCATTTCATGCAATTAAAAAGGGGTAACACCAACAAGATGATATTACCCTTTGTTTTATTTACCAATCGTTTCCTTAAGCATCGTTAATCCGACTTTGCCACGAACTAAATCAATGTTTAAAACATAGACTTTCACAATGTCACCAACATTTAAGACATCCTTTGGATGTTTAATGTATGATTTGCTGATTTTTGAGATATGAAGCAGTCCATCTTCTTTCAAACCAATATCGATAAAGGCTCCAAAATCAACGACATTACGAACAGTACCTTCAAGTTCCATACCGATAGATAGATCTTCTAACTTCATGATATCGCTTCGAAGGAGTGGTTGTGCATATTGATCACGAGGGTCTCTGAGTGGTGCAATGAATGCATCTAAAATATCATCAAGTGTGTATTTATCAACATTCATTTCTTCTTGAAGTTTCTTTCTGTCGATGGATGCTACTGCATCTTTCACAATGTCTTTACCAAACATCGCGCCAGTGATGTTATATCGCTTCATAATGGCTTTTGCTATACCATATGATTCTGGATGCACTGCAGTCATATCAAGTGCTTCATCCCCATCAGGAATGCGTAAGAAACCAATGGCTTGTTCGTATGTTTTACCACCTAGTTTAGGTACTTTCATCAAATCTTCGCGACGGATAAACTTACCTGATTGGTCTCTAAATTTCACGATATTTTCGGCGGTTGATTTATTTAAACCAGAGACATACATCAGTAATGCCTTCGATGCGGTGTTGACATTAACACCGACTTGGTTAACGGCTTGTGTGACCACAAAGTTGAGTTGATCATTGAGTTTCTTTGGTGTAACATCATGTTGATATTGACCAACACCAATCGATTTCGGATCAATTTTAACCAGTTCAGAAAGGGGATCTTGCAGACGTCTTGCAATCGATGCTGCTGATCGTTCTTCAACAGAAAAATCAGGGAATTCTTCGCGTGCTAACTCGGATGCTGAATACACTGATGCACCCGCTTCACTGACAATCACAAATTGTACTTTCATTCCTGTTGTTTTAATCAGATCTGCAACAAACGCTTCTGTTTCGCGTGAGGCTGTTCCATTTCCGATTGCAATAATTTCAACTTTATGTTTTTTAATCAACAATAAGAGTTTTCTTTGTGACTCTATGATCTGTTCATCTGTAATCTTTCCACCCAATGTCTTTTCATGGGGATAGATGACACCTTTTTCTAGTACGGTTCCTTGTTCATTCACCACGGAGAGTTTACATCCCGTACGGAATGCGGGGTCAATACCTAAAACGACTTTGCCTTTCATCGGTGGTTGTAATAATAATTTTTGAAGATTGACAGAGAAGATTTCAATCGCTTGTTCTTCACCTTTTTCCGTGAGTTCTGCACGAACTTCACGTTCAAGAGATGGATAGATTAACCGCTTTAATGCATCATCAATCGCTTCCTTTATAAAGACTGATGAGGGTGATTGATCACGCTTAATGATCTTTCGTTCAAGGTAACTGATCATACGTTCACGATCAGTTTCTATCTTGACCGTGATGACTTTTTCGTTTTCCGCGCGATTGATCGCTAAAATACGATGAGGGCGTATTTTATTGACTGCTTCCTGGTAATCATAATACATTTCATAGGTCTTTTTCTCATCGACTGCATTCTTTTTTATAGATGTCATCACCATACCATGGCTCACCATTTCTTGGCGAAGAGCTTTACGATAATTGGCATCATCAGAAACCATTTCAGCGATGATATACTTCGCACCTTCAATTGCTTCTTCAGGTGTAGGAACATCTTCTTTAACAAATTTCTTTGCTTCTTTTATGACATCATCATGGGTAAACATCATCAACCAATTAGCGAGTGGTTCAAGACCTTTGGCGATCGCTTCGGTTGCTTTTGTTTTTTTCTTTTCTTTAAATGGACGATAAAGGTCTTCAACTTCAACAAGCTTTTGAGCCTTTAAGATTTCTTGTTTTAAATCTTCTGTGAGCATACCTTTTTCATCGATTAAACGGATGACATCTTCTTTCCGTTTGAGTAGATTATTTTGGTATTCCCATGTTTTGTAGATTTCATTAATCTGTTCTTCATCAAGACCACCGGTTGCTTCCTTACGATAACGCGCAATAAAAGGAATCGTATTACCTTCTTCTAGTAATTCAAGGACCGTCGTGATACTTTTGAGGGGAATACTTAATGTTTTTTGAATGTCTAATAAAATATTTTCGTTCATCATGGACTCCTTAATAGCACAAAAGGGCCAAGCCCTTTATGTTTTTTGTTTTAGATACGACCGAGTTCTCTCACAATATCAACAACACGGATTTCAGTTGAGAATGTTTGGTTTTCAACATCGAAGGTCACGAGAAGATTGGTTCGATTGAGGTCAAGGTTTAAGTGGCTTAGCTCAGCTCCACCTAAATTGCTTGATTGAAGATCGAGGTTGACGAAGAAGAGTGCTTTACCTTCCCAATCCGTATCTTTAATCAACTCAACGATGTCATCATTGGGTGAACTTGCACTGTAGAAGTAAACATAAATCTTGGTGTTTGTGTTGATGAGTTCATAGAGTTCTTCGTAGGATTCTTGACCTGCAAAGTAAGTAAAATCACCATAAACACCTGAGTTTGAATCATATCCCGTGAGTTGTGTCAACTCGCTTGCTGTCAGATGAATATAATCATCGAATAAACCGGGTTCTTCTTCTTGATTCATAAAATATTGAATGGTGAAAACAATCGCAACCGTAATCAACGTTAATGCAATAATCGACATTCCAATACGGAAGAATAAGATTTCATTCTTCGAGGGTTCGCGTTTTGCATTGGTCTTTGCTAATTCTTGTTTACTTTTGCTTGGTTGACTGACAGGTGCGTTTTTCACCTGATTTTTTTTGTTGGCTGGTTGTACTTGTTGGACTCTTGCCATAATGTCACATCCTCTTCATTTGAATTATACCGAATAAGCCTTTAAATTACAACTTTGTGAAACATTATGTTAAAGTTTTTCAATCATCACATAAGCGATTGCATGATGGTCTGTATGTGTGATGGTGATATGAATGATTTCATCATCTTGAAAGAAATCCGTTTGGACGTAAGGTTGTCCATTTTCTCGATTAAGAATCGAAAAATCGGTGTAATACGCTGTTCCATTTCCTTTGGAGATGGCTTTAAATAGGGCTTCTTTTGCTGCAAAGCGACCACCAATAAAAGATAACTTCGTATTCTCAGCAGCGATGTTTAAATAGAGTTTCTTTTCTTCGGGGGATAAGATGCGATCGATAAAACGATCGCTCATGAGTTCTTTAAGTCGATCGAGTTCAACGAGATCAATACCGAGTCCGATGATCATGATAATCCCTCCTTGATTTCTTTGGCCATCAATCTGATTTTAACCAAACGATGGTTCATTCCTGATTTACTGATTTGGTCGTGATAGGTCTCTTCATATAAATCAACAAGTTCCATCAAACTCGCTTCTGGGTATGCCTTTCTCAGTTCAATAACCTGTCTACTCTTTTCATCAATTTGACCTTTGGGTATATACTTCTCAACAATCTCAATATCTTTCATTTGCTCGTTGGCAGCAACAATAGCCTTTTTCTCGTTTGCGATCTCCATATTCATGACACGATTGATCGAATTATTAAAATCTCTTTTAATCCGAATATCTTCAAATTGAAAGAGTGCTTGTTGTGCACCAACGAGCTGCAAAAAATCACTGATTCCTTGTGCATCCTTGATGTAACAAATAAATCCTTGTCTTCGCTTTGTAATCTTAGCGTTCAACTCGAAGAAGTTCATGATACTCTGCAAGAATACCGCTTGATTTGCATCTTTGGTAAAGATTTCAAGATGATATTCAGCTGTTTTGGGATGATTGACAGACCCTCCCGCAAGAAAAGCTGCACGAAGAAAGGCTTTTTTAGCTTCTGGGTTTGCTGTCGAAAGTTCTTCATTATCGATAGGATCATCGAGTAATCCATGTTCATTGACGATATCTTCCACATTGGATTGAATACGGATGATGATGGCATTACGCTGGTTGAGTTTGTTTAGTTTTTGAGTGAGTAAACTTGTTTCTGATTGATAGAGTGATCTGACCAGTTGCAAAAACCGTTTAGCAACGGTAGGATTGTTGGTTTTGAAATCAAGCATTTTGCGCTTACTTTCAATATGAAATTCACCATTGAGATTGATGAACGCTGAAAACTCAGCAATCTGTTCTTCAAGTTCAATGGGAACTGCCACCAGTTCCTCTTTAACGATTTTTGCAAAGCTCACTTATTTACCCCAAGATTCAATATATTTGAGTGCATTTTGGGCTGCAATCGCACCATCTGATGCTGCAGTGATGACCTGACGGATTTGTTTTACAATCACATCACCTGCTGCATAAATACCAGGGACTGCTGTTTCCATTTTTTCATTCGCGATCACGTATCCCCATTGATTCGTGATGCCTAAATCTTTGACGAAGGTCGTAACAGGAATTAACCCTACATATTCAAAGACGCCTTCAGCAGAGATGGTTTCAACTTCACCTTTATTATTCTTGATGGTGACACCGGTTAACGTGTTATTTTCCATTTCAAACTTGGTGACAACCGATCCAAAACGATAATCGACATTGGGCATACTTCTTAAAATATCTTGTGCTTTGGGATCAGCAGTTAAGAAATCCAGGTTTTGAACGATCGTCACGTGGGTTGCCAGTGTAGCTAAATATGAGGCTTCTTCTACAGCAGAGTTTCCACCACCAATGACGACCAGCTTTCTTCCTTTGTAGAGTGGGCCATCACAAATCGCACACCAACTGATTCCATTCATCGCTAATGCATCTTCGTTTTCAACACCTAAACGTCTGGGGACGTTACCGGATGCGACAATCACTGCTTTTGTTTCATAGGTTTTGTTGGGTGTGACCACTTTCTTGATGTTGCCATCAAGTTCAACTTTCGTCACTTCATCATAGATCACTTCGATATCTAAATCATACGCATGATCGATCATCATCGTTGCTAGTTCATAACCTGCAACTTTTTTAGCACCGGTATAGTTTTCAATTTCATTGTATTTTGATAATTGACCACCTGGTGTATCCTTTTCAAACATTGCAACCTTTAAGTTTGCACGTTTTGCATAAATGCCTGCAGTAATACCTGCAGGACCTGTTCCAATAATGAGTACGTCGTAAAGCATATCTATCTCTCCTTAAATAATATCCTTAATGTGCATCAGTTCGTCAATCGCGTAATCGGGATTGTACGAAAGCATTTCCTTAAGGCGTTGACTGTAGGTCACCGCACATGTTAATATACCTGCTTTTTTTGCAGAGATGATGTCATTTTCATGATCACCAATATAGATGGTTGACTGTGGTTTTGTACCAAAAAGCTGAAGTGCTTTGAGAATGGGTTCGGGTGAAGGCTTATGTTCTGTGACATCTTCATACCCGACGAGTCCATCGATAAAATCAACTAATCCTGTCAGTTTCAAATGGTGCGTTGCAACATGACGCATTTTTGATGTCACAACACCTATCTTGACATTCTTTTTCTTGAGAAATGTCATGATTTCAACCGCACCAGGATAACTCTTTAATCCTTGTTCGATGATATCATCTGAATAGGTGCGATAAAATTGAACGACTTCATTGATTTCATCTTGATTGGATGTGTAATAACCAAATGTTGTGAATAGTGTCTGACCAAGCATGTTTGTATAATCGTCATCACTTAATTGAATGTGTGGAAAATACTTTTGAAACGTCACTTTAAATGTCTCAATGATGATCTCAGTGGTTTGGATGAGTGTTCCATCAAGATCAAATAACACACACTTAATCATGGATATCTACCAAGATGTCAACATAGTAAGGTTGGTCTTTGATGAAATGTTTTTTAGCAAGAATGATCGCTAGTCCACCTAACATGAAGAGGGTAAGCGATAATACGATGTTAGTCGGTAATCCAAACATGCGAAGTGCATCACCTGGATCGCCACCCGTACGAAGTGGTTCAATGATCGCTCCACGACCAAGACCATACCAAATCAAATAAAGTCCCATTAAATCGCCCACTTTGAACCATCTCTTACGTCGTGCAATGAGGAGGAAGACAAGACCCGCAAAATTCCATAATCCCTCATAAAGGAATGTCGGATGGTGGATCACACCACCGATAGTCATTTGATTTTTAATGAACTCAGGTAAAATGCTTAGCATAAACGATGATTGAATTTCTGGACCATAAGCTTCTGCATTCATGAAGTTTCCCCAACGACCAACGATCTGTCCAATGAGAAATCCTATCGCTAAAATATCTGTTAATACCCAAAATTGTATTTTCTTTTTTTTGGTGAAGAAGAACACAAAGATAAACGCTGTGATCACTGCACCGTGAATGGAAAGGCCACCTTGTCGAATATTGATGACATCCATGAGTGATGAATAACTTGGATTCGGGTCAAATATCACATAATAGAGACGTGATCCAACAATCGAAAGGGGGACCGCCCACAACAATGCATCAAAAAGCCATTCTGGATTCCATCCAACTCGTTTAAACTCTTCATAGGCAAAGAATGCACCAATACTGAGTCCTGTCAAAATAAAGACAGCATACCATTGAATTTGTGCAAATCCTAAATCAAGTGCTGTTTTGCTATAAGGAAAACCATCTTGTGTTAGTAATGCTAAAAGTAATACAATAAGAAAGATCGCTCCACCAATGATATGATTTCTTGAATCGCTGCTCTTCTTAAAAAAATCAATAATCTTCGTCATCTTCATCGTCCTTCCGTTTTCCTGCTGCACGAAGTGATACAGCTTGTGTGAGTTCTAAGGCTGCATTATAGCCAAGATATTTCAATTTTTGATTCATGGCTGCTGATTCAACAAGCGTTGCAACGTTACGACCCGGTAAAATAGGAATCGTGATTTTTGCAATCTCGGTATTAAAGATCTTTATCGTTTCAGTATCAATACCTAAACGATCATATTGTTTACCCTTTTTCCAATGTTCGAGTTCAACAACCAAGCGTACCTTTTTGTTTTCACGATATGCGCCAGCACCAAACATTTGAACAACGTCAACAATCCCAATACCTCGAACTTCAATATAGCGTTCAAGGACTTTAGGCGCTGACCCAATTAAAACCCCAGGTGCTGCTTCAAAGATATCGACACGATCATCACTGATTAAAATATGTCCTCGTTTAATGAGTTCAAGTGCTGTTTCACTCTTCCCAATCCCAGACTTACCTGTGATCAGTGTTCCTAATCCGTGAATATCGAGAAGAACACCATGGACCGATGTACGTGGAGCAAGTTTCGAGTGTAAATATTGATAAAGCGATCCAGAAAGTGGTGTGGTTCGTGATTTACTCTTTAATATGGCGACTTGATATTGATCACCAAGTTCAACAAAGAAATCTTCAATGTCCACATTCACTGAGAAAATGAATCCTGGAGGTACCTTTTTAAACATCGCCTCAACGCGTTGTTTTCTCACTTCATACGGCAAATTATGAAGAAATGTCGCTTCTTTAGAACCGATTAAAATCAATCGTTCAGCATCAAAATAATCCAAGAATCCAGCGAGTTCAACACCAGGTCTTGAAAGCATTTCAGATTTGACATCACGATTCATACACGCTTTGTCATTGAGGAGTTCAAGATCAAGATCTCGAACAAGGTGTTTCACTTTGAGTTTCATTTGCGACCTCCCATTAACACAACTTTTTCATGATATAAAAACCGTCTCAAGTAAATCGAGATGATAAGACGAAGAAGAGAAAAGACAAATGCAAAAGCAATTAATCGTTCAATACCAATGAAATGAAAGCCTTCAACAAGTATTAAATCGACGAGATATAAAACGATGATTTGAACCATGACGGATAGCATACCCATGCTCATCAGCATGATACGTGTGAGATATTTAAACATCAAAATCTTAACAAAATTTTCAATCAACGTCAGAAGAATCACTGCGAAAATGAAACCTGGTAAGGTCATCTCAACGAGTGGTGCATTGATCCCGATGGCTAATCCCAAAACAACTGCAAAGATGAGGAGATTGATGGCGAGTGACAAGATCATGTGAATCACATAATTCTTATGCAGCATAAAGCCTAAGACGACACTCATATTTCGCGTTGTTTTCTTTTTCTTTTTCAGTTCTTCAAGCAAGTCTTGAAGTTCTTCTTCTGTAAGCTTGTTTGGATCTTTATCCGGTTTCTTTTCGTTCATTGATGTCCCCCTAATAGTGTATCATAATACTTTACTTTTCTATACTTCTAAAGCTTTTTTTAAGTATTGACCTGTATAAGATTGTTCAACACGTGCAATGTCTTCAGGTGTGCCAATCGCAATCACTTCACCACCACCGTCGCCACCTTCTGGACCTAAATCAATGATATGATCACCATTCTTGATCACATCTAAGTTATGTTCGATAATCACCATGGTTGCTCCTTCATCCACGATACGATGAAGAACTTTTAATAACCGTTTCACATCATCGGTATGAAGTCCTGTTGTGGGTTCATCGAGGATATAAATCGACGATGGTGTGATTCGTCTATAGAGTTCGCTGGCTAATTTAACACGCTGAGCTTCACCACCCGAAAGAGTGGTTGCTGCTTGTCCAAGTGTGATGTAATCAAGACCGACATCGTATAATGTTTTCATCTTATGATAAATCTTGGGATGATTTTCAAAGAAAAATAGGGCTTCTTCAACCGTCATATCCAAGACATCAGCGATATTTTTACCTTTATATTTGATTTGAAGTGTTTCGTGGTTATATCTCGTTCCTCCACACACCTCACAAGGAACATAAACATCGGGTAAGAAGTGCATCGAGATCTTCTTCACTCCATCACCTGCACACGCTTCGCAGCGTCCACCACGGACGTTAAATGAGAATCGTCCTTTATCATAACCGCGTGCTTTCGCCTCTGTGGTTTGTGAATAGAGATCACGAATATCATCGAAAACACCGGTGTAAGTCGCTGGGTTACTTCGTGGTGTTCTACCAATGGGGGACTGTGAAATTTCAATCACACGATCAATCATGTTATGATCATTGATCGCGGTATGAAGGCCTGGTTTGTCTTTTGTTTTATAATGCTTTTGTTGAAGACCCTTCATGAGAATCTCATTGACCAGTGTTGATTTTCCTGATCCTGAGACCCCAGTTACAACAGTCATTTTTCCAATAGGGAATGCAACGGAAATATCTTTTAAGTTATTCGCACGAGCACCCATCACAAGGATATCTTGACCAGTGCCTTCTCTACGTTTTGTGGGTACTTCTACTTTTTCTAAACCTTTTAAGTAACGACCGGTGATGCTATTAGGATTATCCATCACTTCTTGTGGTGTTCCAGCAGCAACCACCATACCACCGTGTTTACCTGCTCGAGGTCCGATATCGATGAGATAATCACTTGCCAACATCGTCTCATGGTCGTGTTCAACAACAACGAGTGTATTGCCTAAATCTCTCATCTTTTTTAAGGTTTCAATCAGTTTATGGTTATCCCGCTGATGCAGACCTATGGAAGGTTCATCAAGGACATAAAGGACACCTGTCAGTTTGGATCCAATTTGAGTTGCTAAGCGAATACGCTGAGCTTCACCACCTGATAAGGTACCCGCGGATCGTGCTAAGGTTAAGTATCCAAGACCTACGTCTTGTAAGAATGTTAATCGGCTAATGATTTCTTGAAGTGCAAGTTTGGCAATTTTTTGTTGCTCGGTATTTAAGGTTAACTGACTTAAGAATAGAATCGTCTCATCGATCGATAAACGGGTGAGTTGATCCATGTTCTTTCCACCAATTTTAACGGATAATGCTTGTTCATTCAACCGTGCACCATGACACACAGGACAGGTGGATTCAGTCATAAAACCTTCAATCCAAGAACGTATCCATTCAGACGTGGTTTCACGATAACGTCTGGTTAAGTTATTGATGATACCTTCAAAATAATCGACTTTCTCATGGACACGTCCCGATGAAGATCTCATTTTGAAATGAATTTGATCGGGTGAACCATAGAGGATGATATTCAGTTTTTCTTTAGGGATTTCTTGAATGGGTTTGTTCATATCGATGCCATATGTTTTACATACTTCATCAATCATGGCGTTATTCAAATTATCAGCATCATTGTTTTTATATGGAATGATACCGCCATCAAGTAGACCTTTGGTTCGATCAACGACAAGTTCTTCAGCAACCTCTAACTTCACACCTAAACCATTGCAGTAAGGACATGCACCAATCGGTGTATTAAATGAGAAGAGACGTGGTTCTAATTCTGGAATGGTGAAATCAGAATCATTGCATGCATAATGTTGACTAAATGATAGCATCGCATCTTCACCGACGAGAACTCTGGTTTTACCATTCGCAAGTTTGGCTGCAAGTTCAAGTGCATCATAAAGACGAGAGCGTATGCCATCTTTGACGATTAAACGATCGATGACCAAAAAGAAGTCATGATTTTTATTTTTATCGAGTTCAGGCATCTCTTCTAATGTGATATGTTGTCCATCTACATAGGCACGTGTGAAGCCTTCTTTCATGTATTGTTCAGCTGTTTTTTTATGTGTTCCTTTTTGTCTTTCAACAATCGGAGACATAATGACAACTCGACTTCCTTCCTTCAAGGATAAAACGCGAAGTGTCATCTCTTCGATGGATTGTTTGGATAATGGTTCATCTGTTCCTGGACAATAAGGTATCCCAACACGTGCATAAAGAAGACGTAAGTAGTCATAGATTTCGGTGACCGTTCCAACAGTTGAACGTGGGTTATTTGACGTTGTTTTTTGGTCGATTGAAATCGAGGGGGAAAGTCCTTCAATGTTATCAATGTCTGGTTTTTCAAAATTTCCTAAGAATTGTCTCGCATATGCTGATAAAGATTCCATATAGCGCCGTTGACCTTCCTGATAGAGGGTATCAAACGCTAATGAGCTTTTACCAGAACCTGAAATACCCGTCATGACGACGAGCTTATTTTTGGGGATCGTTATATCAATGTTTTGCAGATTATTTTCACGGGCACCGTGAACTTTAATATAGTCCATCAATCATCACCTTGAATGTTTCTTCATCGATGACCCGTACACCGAGTTCATTCGCTTTTTTTAGTTTAGATCCTGCATCTTCTCCAGCAACAACAAAATCTGTTTTCGCTGAAACAGACGATGCAACTTTACCACCACATTTTTCAATGATTTCTGTTGCTTGATCGCGTGAAAAAAGATTGAGTTTACCTGTTAAAACAATCGTTTTTCCATTGAAAGCATGGGTCATCGTTTCTTCGTTGATATGTGTCATGTTAAGACCATGTTTTTTGAGTTCATCAATCAGTTGAAGATTTTTGTCATCTTGAAAATAACTGACGATCGATCCAGCGATCATGTCGCCAATTTCATGGATGTCTAATAGATCTTCTAGTCTTGCTTGACTGAGAGCATCCATCGATGGGAAGTGCTTGATCAATGTTTTCGCAACTTTCGCACCGATATGTTTAATACCGAGTCCAAAGATTAAACGATCAAGCGTCTGGTTTTTACTTGACTCAATGGCTTGTAATAATTTCTCAACTTTTTTCTCACCAAATCCAGGTATTTCTTTGAGTTCTTCACGATACTCTTTGAGGGTATAGATGTCACTGATATGATTTAAGTATCCGAGTTCATGAAGCATTTCAACAACCTTTTCGCCTAAGGTATCAATATCCATCGCTTGACGAGATGCAAAATGAATCATTGTATTGATATTTTTTCCTGGACATTCAAGATTGGTACAGTAGTAATCGGCTTCACCCGATCGACGTTCAAGTGCATGTCCACATACTGGACACGATGTTATCATTTCAAAGGGGAGTTGATTGATGCGTTTATCCAAAACAACTTGAACAACTTCAGGTATAATCTCTCCTGCTTTATGGACGATGACTGTGTCACCAATCCGGATATCTTTAGCTTTGATGTAGTCTTCGTTATGAAGCGTTGCACGTGCGACAGTCGTACCTGAAACAAAAACAGGATCAAGTTCAGCAACGGGTGTCACGACACCTGTGCGTCCAATTTGAAATGTTATAGCTTTAAGTATCGTTTCTACTTGTTCGGCTTGAAATTTATAAGCGGTTGCCCATTTTGGAGATTTCGCCGTGTAACCAATCATGTCATAAAGATCAAATTCATTCACTTTAATCACGACACCGTCAGTATCATAACTCAATGTCTTTCTGAGTGTGTCGTATTCACGTACAGCATGTACAAGGGCATCGATTGAAGGCAAAACCTGATAGTGAGGATTAACTTTAAATCCTAGATGAGTGAGATATTGAAGTGCTTCTTGCTGGGTCTTCACATATTTTTTTGCATCAACGATGGTATAAAGAAACACATCAAGATTTCTTTTTGCAACGATTTTAGGATCAAGTTGGCGAATCGTTCCAGCAGCTGCATTTCTAGGATTTGCGAAAAGTGGTTCATCTTGATTCATGCGTTCTTCATTCGCTTGTTTAAAGCTCTTGTGCGGCATATAAATCTCACCACGAACTTCGATGTCAATCGGTTCTGATAGTTTGAGTGGAAGACTCTTAATGGTTTTAACATTCTGGGTAACATCTTCACCAACAACACCATTTCCACGTGTTGCTGCACGTTTAAAAAGACCACCCTCATAGAGTAGACTCACAGCTAATCCATCAATCTTTAATTCTGAAACGTATGAAAAAGATGGTGTGACTTTTCTTATTTTTTCATCAAAACTTCTCAGTTCTTCTTCATCAAAGACATTGGCAAGACTCATCATCGGGATGCGATGTGTGACCTTTTCAAACCCATCTAAAACAAGACCACCAATCTTTTCGGTTGGTGAGTCGCTTTGTTTGTATTCGGGATAGGTTGTTTCCAACTCTTGAAGTTCTTTCATCATGCGGTCATATGCGAAATCAGAAATCGTTGGTTGGTCTTTGGTATGGTAGTCGAGGTTAGCCTGATTAATCAGTTCAACGAGTTCTTTGATGCGTTGTTTGATGTCCATCGTAATCACCCAGTGATATTATATCACTAATCCGCTTAGGGCTTATGTTTTTAAGTCCACTTTCTCTTAAGAAGGGTGATGATGTGAAATGATGGTTTTCACTGTCATGGATGATTGAGGTCGCAAGAAGGATGTGACGTGCTCGTGTGATCGCAACAAACATCAGTCTTCTTTCTTCCTCATAGGCTGAAATCATGTTGATGCGTGTTGATGGTAACAAACCCTCTTCACATCCCATGATGATAACCACATCAAACTCAAGTCCTTTTGATTGGTGGATAGACATCAGATGAAGTCCATGTCCAATCACTTCTTCATCGTCTTGTCGTTGAAAAGAAATGCCTTGTTCATGAAGAGTTATCATGAGTAAATATGCGCGTTGATGATTTCTAAAAAAGATGGCCATATCTTCATATCGTGTACCCAATCGATGCATCGCTTGTAGAAACGAAATAATAGTATTGGATTCTTCCTTATCATCGATAAATCGCATGGTGAAGGCTTTACCTTGTGAAAGATGAGTGGGTATAAGAACTTTAGGATATTTGCGCGTATTGTGTTTAATCAAAAGATTTGCACAGGTGATGATCGATTGAAGTGAACGATAATTGAGCGTAAGTTTATAGACAGTCGCATGATAATCTTTGATGTATTGTTCAATGATTTTTGGAGTTGCACCTCGAAATTGATAGATTGATTGATCAGGATCACCAACAGCAAAAACAGAGGTATCTTTTTTGATGAGTTGTTTTAAAACTTCATACTGTAAGGGGTTGGTGTCTTGAAACTCATCGACGAAGATATAGCGATATTTGATACGCTCTGGATGGTGCTTGATTTCACGTAAAAACGTTAATAATAAGTCATCATAGTCCATCGATCCACGCTTCATGAGATCATCTTGATAGCGTTGATAAACGCGTGGTTTTTTCCCTTTGTGAAGCGAATTCTTGTAGTTAGTAATCGATAATACCTCTTCGCGAGTGTAACCTTTAAGATCTTTTTCATCCATGATGTTTAAAGAATATTGAAATATTGATTCTAACTTACTGTATGCGAGTTGATGAAAGGTGTGTACACTCACGCGATCATCATGTAGCCGTTCTTTCATTTCCATACTTGCCTTTCTCGTGAATGTAATGGCTAGCATCAGATTGGGGTCTTCTCCTTCATGGATCAAACGTTTGATTCGTTCAATCAAGACACGTGTCTTACCCGAGCCAGCTCCTGCAAGTAAAAAAAGAAAGCGGTCGTCTGAGACGACCACACGTTGTTGTTCTTCATTAAGCATGTTCTCACCTCATCTTATGATAGTGATCATGCTTTCCTTATACTTTTTTTCGAAGTGCAGGGTGACTTTCCAAAAACTTCTTGATGCCATGTGGCATACCAAATGCAATGGTTGCTACATCTTCATCCACACGAATCACAACACCTAATCCAAAGACATTGTGTTCAACTTTATCGCCTGTCTTAAGGAGATGTCCCTTTCCTTCACTCATACCTTCAAAGGATGGTTTTTCAAATGACAATCGTGACTCTTGAATAAAGCGAGAGGGGTATGAATATCGCATGGTTCCATAAACCATACGTTGATCCGCATAACTCATGTATAACTTTTCTTTTGCTCGTGTGATACCCACATAAGCAATTCTTCGTTCTTCTTCAAGTTCGGCAGGATTCATCAACGATCGATCGGAGGGGAAAATATTTTCTTCCATGACCACCATAAAGACTGCTCGAAACTCAAGTCCTTTGACTTGATGATAGGTCGATAATCTCACCCGATTGACATCATCTAATTCTTGATCTTGATCAGAATAAAGCGCAATTTGATCGAGCTGTTGATGGAGTTTTTCCATAAACGTCCCTTCGTAGTATTGATCACCACGTGTGAATACGTTTTGGAGTTCTTTTAAGTTATCAATTCTGTCATCAGCAATCTCATCGTTTTCAGCACGAAGCATATCGATGTATCCCGTCTTTCCCATGAGATAGGGCATGATTTCAGCAAGATTTTCCATCTCATCAAATTTCGTACCCATATCTTGAATGAGCGCACTAAATGATTGTAGTGACTGTTTTGCAGCAGGTGTTAAATCAGCATAAGGGATGGCTTCAAACATGGAAACGCCTAATTCCTTTGCTTTTTGTTCAAGTTTTTGGATGGAAACAAGCCCAATCGAACGTTTAGGTACATTGATAATTCGTTTTAAATAGAAGTCTTGGGTCGGATCTAAGACGGCTCGAATATACGCGAGTGCATCTTTAATTTCACGACGTTCATAGAAACTGATGCCACCATAAATGACATAAGGTAGTCCCTCTTTGATCATCGCTTCTTCAAAGAGACGTGAAAGTGCATTATTTCGATAAAGAACGGCGATTTCATCAAAACGAACACCAAGTTGGTTAAGTCTTCTGATTTCACCGACAACAAAGAATGATTCTCTGATATCGTTTTGTGCGTGATGAATAAAAGGCATTTCACCCATACCCAAATCACTTTCAAGGTTTTTTGCTGCTGGGCGATTAAAGTTGTAGTTGATCAGTTGATTAGCAGCCTGTAAGATGTAATTTGTTGAACGATAGTTTTGTTCTAAAACGATTTGTTCAGCACCAAAATCCTTGGTAAACAGACGAGCATTCTCATAATTAGCACCACGGAATGCATAAATCGATTGGTCAGGGTCTCCTACGACAAATACATTTTTATGACGAGCACCCATGATCTTCAAAAGTTTATATTGAATGATGTCAGTATCTTGGAATTCATCAACTAAAATGTGTTCAAATGCGAGTTGGTAGTGATCACGAATTTTAGGATAATCTTCAAAGAGTTCAAGTGGATAAAGAAGCAAATCATCAAAGTCAACGAGTTGGTTTTCACGTAAATAGTTTTGATATTTTTGATAAATTTTCTCTTCATCGGTACGTTCAAACTGATCGAGTCGTCTTGATTTATATAAAGAGATTAGATTCTTAAGATGCTTAAGTGAGAACATCTTCACATCGAGTTCGAGTGACTTGATCACTTCTTGGATGATTTTCTTGCCATCTTCTTCATCGATGACATTGAAATTAGGACGATATCCATAAGGGAGTTCTGCGATATGACGTCTTAATATTTGAAGCCCTAACGCATGAAACGTATAGAGCCATACTTCGGTTGCATAAGGTCCCGTCATTTCAATGACGCGTGTTTTCATCTCGCGTGCTGCTTTATTGGTAAATGTCACCGCGAGAATCCGATGAGGAGTCACGCCATTCATGATCAAATAAGCAATACGTGATGTGAGTGTTTTTGTCTTTCCTGTTCCCGCACCTGCGACAACAAAAAGCGGTCCACCAGGGTGGATCACCGCTTTTAATTGCGATTCATTTAGTGTAGCTAGCCAGTTCATGGCACACCCACTTTCTTACTTGTACGAACTCTTTAACGGTACGATTTCATTAAAGACAAGATGATTCTTCTTGGTCGAAAGATCGGTATTAAAGTATCCGTTTCTCATGAATTGGAATTTATCTTGAGGTTTAACGTTAGCTAATGCGGATTCAACAAAGCCGTGTTTAATCGTCCATGAATCTTGGTTAAAACGATCCATTAAACTCATCTCTTCATCGCCAAGAATCATGGGTCCAAAGAAGTTAAATGTTGCTTTGCTTGCATGGGTTGCTTCAACGAAATGAATCGTTCCGTTAGGCTTTCGATCATTAAAACCCGATCCAGAACGTGTTGCAGGATCATAGGTTGCTAAGACTTCAATGACGTTTCCTTCTTTATCTTTGATCACTTCATTGGCTTTAATAAAGTAAGCATAGAAGAGTCGAACTTCATCACCTAATGACAATCGTTTGTATTTATTATTGGGTTTTGTCTCAACAAAATCATCGGCTTCAATATAAAGGTGTCTTGAGAAGGGAACTTGACGTGACCCTAATTCAGGTTTGTCCTGATGATATAAAACATCAAAGTATTCAATCTTACCTTCTTCATAGTTTGTGATGGTGACCTTAAGTGGATTGATCACAGCCATGGCTCGGGGTGCACGTTCTGCAAGATCATCACGAAGTGCTGCCTCAAGCATGTCGGTACCCACTGTAGAGTTAACTTTGGATAATCCTGTTGAAATGACAAAGCGACGAATAGCTTCTGGTGTATATCCCCGTCTTCTAAGTCCCGATAAGGTAGGCATACGTGGATCGTCCCACCCAATAACTTTGTTTTCTTCAACAAGTTGACGTAAGAAACGTTTACTCATCACTGTATTTTCAATGGATAGACGACCAAATTCAATCTGACGTGGTACTTTGGGCATTTCAGTTTCCCTAACAACCCAATCATAGAGAGGACGATGGTCTTCAAATTCAAGGGAGCATAGGGAATGTGTGATACCTTCAATCGCATCTTCAAGAGGATGGGCATAATCATACATGGGATAGATACACCATTTCTTACCGGTATTATGGTGTTCAGCAAAACTGATGCGATAGATCACAGGATCTCTCATATTCATATTGGGAGATGACATATCGATCTTCGCACGAAGAACGCATTCACCTTCCTTGAATTTACCTTCACGCATCTCATTGAATAGTCTTAGGTTTTCTTCGACTGAACGATCACGATATTTGGATGGTTTACCTGGGGTTTGTAAATTGCCACGATCTTTTGCGATTTCATCGGCTGTGGAATGATCGACATACGCTAATCCCTTTTTGATCAGAAGGATGGCACGTTCATACATTTCTTCAAAATAGTCGCTTGCGAAATAAACATTTTTAGGTTCATAACCTAACCAGCGAATATCATCAAGAATCGCTTTGACATAAACATCGTCTTCTTTACTGGGGTTTGTATCATCATAACGGAGATTGGTATATCCACCGTATTGTTTCGCACTTTCAAAGTCGGTGATGATGGCACGCGCATGGCCAATGTGTAAAAACCCGTTGGGTTCGGGTGGAAAACGTGTCACGATCTCATCGTGTTTTTTTGATTCAAGATCGTTTTCAATAATGGTTGTAATAAAGTTGGAAATTTTTTCCATAAGTCAGTCACCTCATTGTCTCATCTATTATATGATAAAACCCCTTAAACTACAAGTTGACTTCATAAAAAACACACCCATGTTTCCATGAGTGTGCGCTTCATTGAATCAAATATTATGGGAGTAAGCCAAACAAATCTTCGTAGTTGAGATCTGTTCCTTCAAAGGCTTCAATCAAATCGTTAAAGAGTTGTTCTTGTTCTTCATCTGATAAGCCATCAAGAACTTCGACAAGTTGTTCGACAGCAGCTTCTGGATCAGCTTCTGGATCAACCACTGCAGCAAGTAAATCATCGATTGCTTCATTTAATTCGGGTGGATAGTTTGGATCGCCAGAAATCGTATTTAATACATCTTGAACAGCATCTTGGATGTCTTGTAGGGGGATGGCATCATTGAGAGTAATGTACATTCTCAAACTGTCATCTACAACGGAAACTGATTCAATACCCATACCTGCAGCATCCATTTGTTGGTCAAAATCTTTGATGACAAATGCGCCATCAACGATGATTTCGTTATCACCTAACATCGTTAAGACATTGGCAATATTTTCCGAACCTAATGTGACTTCACCAGCAACAAGTTCATTTAAGACAATGCGTAAGTCACTGCCTGATACTTCAGGCGTCGCATCAATCTTAATAATCGTTTGGAATAATTTAAGGGGATCGGTCGTATCCGTAATCGTTAAAGGAATATTGACGATAAAATCACCGTTCATTGTGATATAGGGAACAAATGCTGTCATTGTATACTTTTCAAATAAAGGTGATTCAATCAAAACACCTGGCGTTGCTTGATTTTCACGCATGAAGAATTCAAACATACGGTTTAAGGTAAAATCGTCAAGTTCAATAAATGGTGTTGGGTCTTCACTACCAAGTGTTGAGAAAATCATCGCACTAGCTTTGGAAGCTAAGATCGATTGAAGGTGCGCTTCATTGATAATCTTATCCGCTTCTTGGAGTTCAAATGGTGCGGTATCATCCTTGGTTTTACCGAGTGCAAGATCTACATTGAAGTCGCCATCTTCAAAACCAATATCTAATAATTCATTTTCTTCAATAAATGCAAGTAGAGATTGGATCATCGCTTTTTGTTGGGGTTCTTCAATCATTTGATCAATGACGGAATCAACACTCATTCTGATTTCACGATTGGTAGCATCAAATGTTGCGAGACCACCTAACTGACCATCGATCAAATCTTTAATCGATTGTCCAGCAACTTGTTCAGTGACCCATGATGCAACACTGAATGTCCACGCAAGAGGGAGATTACCAATGGTTAATTTATCGAGTTTTAAGACCACTTCATCGGTATCAGCTGTAATCTTAAATGCGATGAGTAAACGTGTCTTATACGTAAATGTTGACACGAACACATGAGCACCCGATTCAATTTCAATGACATCATCTTTGAATCGAATCCAAGAACCTTGATAACCGAAAAAACTTTCTTTTATGACATAATTCTTTTCATCTTCAGTAGCACCATCAACGAGATAATTGGCATTGATCGTACGCATTTGATTGAGAATAAGCGAGTTAGCATTTTCTTGTGCAAGCGATAATCCTACCGTGGATGTACTATCGTTGCTTAAGAGGAAACTATCAACATCTTCTTGAATCATTTCAGTTAATGATACAGCTTCAATATCACCAAATTCATCGGTTGGAATGGTCACTGGCTTGTAGAGAAGTGCCAGTAAAATCAAAGGAATCGCAAGAATGGAAAGGATCGGCAATACAATGAGTTTAAATAAAAACTTCATAAGACATCACTCCTTTTGTTATCTTCATCATAATACCAACACCCTAAAAATACAATCATTTCGCATGCGATTTATTATAAAATACGGTGTGGAAGGAGATTGAGGAATAATGCACCACGATGCGAATCTCTTCACTGGATGTTATGTTGGTTTTCACTTGTATGTGGTATAATCAAATCAATCTACAATCAAGGGGGACATCTTATGTCAGTATCTGTGAATAAACTTATCGCCTTTTTCTATTGGTTAAGAAATGTTTCGTTTGCCCTACAGGCTGTTTTAATCATGGTTTCACTGCTTGTTGCATCTTCTCAAGATCAAGAACCTTGGATTCCATATATCGTGAACCATCCTCTTTTTGGTTGGTTAGTTTTCTTATTGATTGTCGCTGTCGTCAGCACCGTTACGATTGAACATTTAGAAAAAAAATAAAGGCTATTCGCCTTCATCTTCAACGGATAAGGTGGACTCCCCTCCAAGTAGATAATGGGGGAGTGCTCCTTTTTTTTGATATTGATAGTAAGCTGCTGCACCGATCATGGCTGCATTATCTGTGCAGTATGCCATACTTGGAAAAATGATGTCTTTATTGGGAATTTCGTTAAAAATGCGTTTTCTTAATCCCTTATTCGCTGCAACCCCTCCAGAGACAATGATCTGTTTGACATCAAGGTTTTCAGAAGCTAGTCTTGTTTTTTCTATGATGACATCAAGAACGGATGCTTGGAACGATGCACACATGTTAGGAACATCAATCTTCTCACCGCGCTGCTCAGCGTTATGCACGAGATTGATAACTGCGCTCTTTAGTCCAGAAAAGCTGAAATGATATTCTTTTCGATCGAGATAGGGGCGTGGTAGATGATAGGTATCTTCTCCCATTTGAGCAAGTTTATCAACGATGGGTCCACCTGGGTAAGCTAAACCTAAGGTTCTCGCAACTTTATCATAAGCTTCACCAACAGCATCATCTTGTGTGGTTCCTAAAAGCTTAAAGGACATATGTTCTTGCATATAGATTAATTCGGTGTGTCCACCAGAGATTAAAAGAGCAAGCGCAGGAAACTTGATTTCGTGTTCCAAACCCGCTGCATAAATATGACCGTGGAGGTGATTCACACCCATTAAGGGTAATCCATGAGCATATGCGAATGCAGTGGCTGCATTGATTCCAACAAGAAGTGATCCAATCAAACCTGGACCTTTCGTTACCGCAACCAAATCAAGGTCTTTAGGCTTGACATTGGCTTCACGAAGGGCTTCTTCAAAAAGACGTGTCATGTGGACAACGTGATTGCGTGATGCAATTTCAGGGACAACTCCACCAAAAGCTTGATGGATATCAATCTGCGATAAAACGAGATGTGCGAGCACTTTTTTACCATCTTCGACAATCGCAACCGAACTTTCATCACATGATGATTCAACAGCTAAGATAATCACGCGCTCACCTCCTTGATATAGACAATCGCGTCTTCTGTTTTATAATAATCTTTTCTGATATGAGACTTCATAAACCCCATTTTTTCATAAAATGCTTGTGCAATAACATTGCTCTGACGTACTTCTAATGAGATGAAATCAATTCCTTCAAGACGAAGTTCATTCAGAACAAACGTCAGTAAAGCAGTTCCATATCCATGGTGCTGTTTAGCTTTGATAATCGCAAAATTCATCATCTCTGCATGATCATCTACCCGAATACCTAAATATCCTGCAAAGCCGTCTTCATCTTCAATGATATACATGCGTGCGAAGGGATTGAGTGATAGTTCGTCATAAAGAAATGTTTCACCTAATGATTCTTGAAACACCGTTTGTTCAAGTTGAACAATAGGGATGATGTCATTTAGTTTAGCTCTTCTGATCTGCATGACTTTCAACTTCCGTGCGTCTTAAATAATGAGGTACTAAACCATGTATGTCTTCAACGAGCATACCTTTTTCACGTATCAATTTGGGATTGACGATAAAACTGCGATCATCAATAAAAACGGTTTGAGCTTGCTTGTAGATATCTAATTGCTGAAGATCAGATAATAATCGATATCCATCTTCAAGAAGCGTTTGCCCATGTTCATAAATACCTGAGAATACATGACCTCTTCTCGCATCAACGAGTGCTGCAACTTTCCCCTCATAACCAGAGGTCATGAAGAAAAGAGAACTGACGACTTTGAGTTTCATATGACGTGCATACGCAAGCATCTTTCCCACGACAACAGCAATACGAATTCCCGTGTAGGAACCTGGTCCATAACCGATGATGAGTTCATCAATTTTATCAAGTGTCAATTTATTGCGTCTCAAAACTTGATCGATACGATCGACCAAATATTTTGCATGGTCGCGTTGTGCAATCCGTATACTGTAATCGATTAAGATGTCATCTTTTGCAACACCAACATACATGACATTGGTGGACACATCAAAAAACAGTGTTCTCATATGTATTGCACCGCCCGTTTACAAGGTATACCTACACAGATCATCGTAAATTCTCTCATCGAATCTGAGATCTTCTTTATCTTCACAAGTAGATAATCTTTTGGAAGTAAATCTTCAGCTTGATAAGGCCACTCGACAACAATCATACCCATACCATCGATATATTCTTCAAGATCAAAATCGCTTCCCACGCCTTCTAATCGATAAAGGTCTAAGTGGTAGAGCGTTTTGAGTCGATCTTTTGATTTATATTTTTTCATCAGTGTAAAGGTAGGAGAATTGACCACATCTTCAATGCCGATTGCTCGTGCAAGGCCTTTAGTTAGTGTGGTCTTCCCTGAACCAAGTTCACCATCAAGTAAGATAACGACTTTGGGTTCATCCTTTAAAAGTAAACCGAGCTCATAGCCTAGAGCCTCGGTTTCACTTGCTGAATACGTTGTTTTAACTTTCATTTGATCCCTACTTCAGTACGTTTTCGTATCCCTTTTTACCTAAAAGTGCAAACATGTTTTTCTTATATGCTTCAACGCCAGGTTGATTGAATGGGTTCACATCAATTAAATAGGCACTCATCGCACATGCTTTTTCGAAGAAGTAAACGAGATAACCAAATGTGAAAGCATCCATCTGTGGAATGGTGAGTAACATGTTTGGAACACCACCGTCTTTATGCGCCATCATCGTACCTTTGAGTGCTTGTTGATTGACATAGGAGAGTGGTTTTCCACTTAAATAATTCAGTTCATCTAAATCATTTTTTTCTTCGGGTAGAACAACATCAAATGCTGTATTTTCGACATTGATGACGGTTTCGAAAAGATGACGTTCACCTTCTTGAATATATTGACCAAGTGAATGAAGATCAGTTGAAAATCCAGCTGATGCAACAAAGAGACCTTTATTGTCTTTTCCTTCGGATTCACCAAAAAGTTGTTTCCACCATTCATTGAGGTAAAGTAGATTGGGTTCATAACCGACAAGCATTTCGATTTTCTTACCTGAACGATATAAGAGATAGCGGGTTGCTGCATAAAGATATGCTTCATTATTCAAAAGTGAAGGTTTCGAGAAACGTGCGTACGCTTCTTTTGCGCCTTTAAGAATATCTTTCGTTTTGATTCCTGCAGCTTCCAATGGGAGTAGTCCAACTGCAGTTAGTACTGAAAAGCGTCCACCAACATCATCAGGAATGACAAACATTTCATAACCGTTTTCTTTGGCAACTGAATAAAGTGCACCACGTTTTTTATCTGTAGTTGCAAAGATTCTTTCTTTGGCTTGTTCTTCGCCTACTTGTTCTTCAAGTAAATTCTTAAGAACACGGAATGCAATCGCAGGTTCGGTGGTTGTTCCTGATTTTGAGATGACATTGATCGAAAACCGTTTGTTCTTTAAATATTCAACGAGTTCATGCAAATAAGATCCTGACATATGATGACCAGCAAACACGACTTCAAATCTTTCTTTCTTGAAAGGTACTTTTAAGAATTCTAAGCCTGCTTTAGCACCTAAATAAGATCCACCAATTCCGATAACGACAAGGACTTGGCTCTGCTTTCTAATCTTCTTCGCAGCAGCAACAATCCGCGCATATTCTTCTTTATCATACGTCTTAGGAAGGTCGAGCCATCCTAAATAATCTGATCCTTTTCCTGTTCTTTCGTGGATCACTTTGTGGAGTCTCTTAACTTCTTTTTGTAAGGATTCGGGTTGTTCATTGAGAAATGAACGGACATCTTCGATGTTTAATTGGATGTGATTCATGATTTCTTTTCCTCGATTCTTTGTTTAGATTTTTCAATCCAATGTGGTAATGCTTTTGAGAGTGAGTGAAAACCTATTTTAATTTTCACCATTTTCGATATTTTAGGATGAATAGGATTGGCTTGTTTATAGGATAGTTTTAAGCGTTTTTGTTCCTCATCAATATCCAAAACAATAACTTCGACTTCATCACCCACACAAAGAATCTCTTCGATTGAAGAGACAAATTGATCGGATAATTCCGAGATGTGAATGAGTCCGGTATAGTCTTCATAGGTGACGAAGACACCATATGATTGAATACCTGTGATTTTGCAGATGATTTGATCGTTTATCTTCATAACTAAAAACCTCGCAAGTATTATATCATATTTTATATGATGATTCATGCATAAGAAAAGATGCCAATAGACGAAAGCGTCTATCAACATCTCACAAGGTGTTTATTCGTTCGATAGATAAATACCTAAGCCGCCTAAGCCAACGTGAGCTGAGACAACAGGGCTGATAACTCCTGTGATCTTGACGCGAATTTGATCACCGAGTTGGTAGAGTTCTTGTTCAAGTTCTTTTGCTTCTAAACTGCGATCGACATAGGCAATATAGACACAAACCTTACCAAAATTCAACATTTTCTTCACTTCTTCAGAAAGATAAAGAATGACATTCTTGAAACTTCTTACTTTGTGTTCGAGATCAAGAACACCACGTCTAAAACGTAGAATAGGTTTGATCTTTAATACATTCCCAATGATTGCTTGAACTTTACCGATACGACCATTCCGTACCAAAGTTTGAAGATTATCCACAGTAAAGATCAGTGAACCTTTTTCTTTCAATTCTTCAAGGTATCCTAATGCATCTGTGATATGATGCCCTTCATCTAAATAACGAATGAGTTCTTCAATTAAGTAAAGTCCACCATTAATCGTAGTTTCTGTATCCACGACATAGACATTATTGTTTTCTAGAAGTGTTTGAGCGAGCGTTGCGCTGTTGATCGTTCCAGAAAGTGTCTTTGACAATGTCAAACAGATAACTTGAGGGAACATTTTTAATTGTTCTTCATACGCCTTCATAAACAATTCAGGAGTTGGTTGTGAAGTTTTCACGTGCTTACCTTGTTGTAAGGCTTCGACGACAACATCGGGATGAATCTGTCCATCGATGTACTCCTTATCATCAATTAATACTTTGAGAGGAACAACGGTAATCCGCTGTTCAGCTGCATACTCTTTTGATAATCCTAATGTTGAATCAACGACAAGCCCAATTTTTCGTTTCATGTTTATACCACCTTTTTATTGTATGCTATACATCCAAAGGAAATCCTTCGAAGTGATTATATCAAATTTAATGGTCTTTATTGTATTGTGTCGAATTATGGTAAAAAAGAGGGGCTATTATTCCCCTCTTGATTAGTCTACCGTAACAACCGCAATTACGCCGGGTACATTTTCAAGTAGCATGGTTTCGATACCTTGTTTCAAGGTCACATCGAGTGCCATGCATCCATCACATGCACCAAGCATTTTAACATAGACGATTCCATCTTCAACGTTAAGGACTTCAATATCCCCACCATCACGTTGCAGATAAGGTCTCACTTTGGTTATGAGCGCTAAGACTTGTTCTTTGGTTTGATCCATACGTATCACCCATCCTTTATGACACCTTTAGTATACTCTATGAAGATAAAATCTTCAAACAATATCCTTGTCAGTATTGGTTTCCGTGACTTGTTTCACACGTTTTAACACGAAGTGAGCACAATTCATACTGCATGATTCATTTAAATAGTCGGGAATGCGTTTGTATCCATTGGGACTCTTTGGATCTGAGTTAAAACCTTTGATACGTAAAATGCCGGATGACATATCGCCAACCAAATATGTATAACGATCAAATGCGACATCAACATAACGTTCATTGAACTTGAGAAGGTCAAAACCTTCACGATAATTTTTGACCAATTCAAATTGGCCAAAGGGGGTATCTATTAACATCATTACACCTTCTTGAGTAAGACGACTGCTTCAGCAGCCATCGCTTTTTGTTCACCAATCGCATCCATTTTTTCATAGGTGGATGCTTTAATGCTGATTAAATCCATGGGAAGTGATAACAATTTGGACACACTTTCACGAATATGTTGAATGTGTGGGTTGAGTTTGGGGACTTCAGCGAAGATGGTTGCATCCACATTTGAAATCTGATAACCCTTTTCTTTCATCAACATGGTCACTTCTTTTAAAATGAGTTTCGAATCAATCCCTTTATATTTGGGATCTGTGTCCGGGAAGTGAGTACCTAAATCACCTAAAGCTAATCCGCCTAAAATGGATTCTGCAATCGCATGAAGTAAGACATCGGCATCACTGTGACCGAGCAGTCCCTTTTCAAAGGGGATCTCAATACCACCAAGCCATAATGGGCGTCCTTCAACGAGTTGGTGGATATCAAAGCTATGACCAATGCGCATGTGTTCATCCCTTTCTTGTAAGATGGCTTGAATATAGGCGAAGTCTTGGGGGTATGTGACTTTGATGTTCGGTTCATCGTTATGAATGAGGTGAATCTTTTCTTCTGGGTAGAAGACTTGATAGAGTGCAACATCATCATCATACGATTCTGGACTTCTTAAGTAAGCAAAACGTATTTTTTCAGTTAAAAAGGCTTGGGGGGTTTGCGCTAACACATAATCATCACGTTTGATTGAAGTAAGTCCATGAGATGTCATATGTTTTAAAGCGGACGTCACTTTTTCGCAAAGAAGAACAGCGTCGTGATATTCAAGTGATTTTTCGATGGATAAAATCGCATTTTTGGATATCAGTGGTCGTGCAGCATCATGAATGAAGACATAAGGTGTTTCGACTTCCTTGAGTCCATTCATCACAGACTCACTTCGCGTCTTTCCACCGATGACAAGTTTGATATCTTCTGTGACATATTTTCTTACCTGATTTAAATCCTCTTTTGAGACAACTAAAACAATATGATGTCCCATCGCTTTAAATGTTTCCACACTATAGAGAAAGAGTGGTTTATGATTGACCTCATAGAGAATTTTGGATTGATTGAGTTTTGCTCTGGTTCCTGCACCAGCTGCAACAATAAGTGCTGTATTCATGGTTTACCCCTTGATTACATCATCAAGTCGTTCATCGTGATGATCGATGTCAAATGTATCAACTTCTTGAAAATCATAGATAACACCAACCACGTGTTTCGGGCGATGGCGATTGAGATAATGATCATAATAGGCTTTTCCATAACCGATGCGATACTTAGATTGAGAGATGATCAGTGCAGGAGCAATCATGTAGTCAATATCTTTGATATCATCTGAATGTCCTTCTGGTTCCATCACACCAAACGTTGATTTAACCCACTTCATGGGTTTCGTATAAGGATAGAAATGAAGTCCATCCTTTTCGACTTTGGGAAACACAAATGTCTTATCGTCTTTTAATAATGCAAGCACATTAATCTCACTTCCCATGGGATAGAAAAGTGCGACTGTTTTAGCTTGTTTGTAGCGAGGATCTGCTTGAATTTGTGCAACAATCAATTGAGACTTTCTTAGAATTTCATCAGATGAAAGTGAGTTTCTTTTGGCAAGCATCAGCTTTCTTAATTCAACTTTGGTCATGACACAATATCCTTATAGTAACAACCATGTGCAGAGAAGTTTGGATTTTCAGCAATCTTCAAGGCTTGGATAGCTGCTTGATAAAGTTGATGTTCTTCATGTGCATCACTGCCACCTATTGCAATACCTGCAAAGACTTCTAACTCAACAGAAAGTGATCCATATTGCATAACAAGATTTAAAAATGTCTTATTCGACTTAATACCATTTTGCAAAACATCGATCTTTCTTGGATCTGTAATGGTCACTGCAAACTCGATCCCAGACATTCTAAAAATATTCCCCGATTCAGTCACGAAAGAAGTTCTCATTTTTTTGATATATTCTGCCATAAGCATGTTACCCACTTCACGTCCATGAGTCTCATTGATCTTTGGCATATTCTTTAATTTGAAGACAACCAATTGGAAATATCGGTGCTCTCTAAATAACTTATTCATGGAGACCATCAAATCATTTTGGTCAGCAAGTAAATCAAGTTCATCGATGTTTGATGCCATAAAATGTTTTGTCTTCATGGGATTAAGCGTACCCATGATGACCGCTGAATGTGTATCTTCGAATAGGCGTTTTCCTTTTTCTTTCATCCAGATGTAACGGCCATCAACCATGATGCGATACGAGGTGCTATATTGTTTTTTATTAATTGTTAAATCGCCTAATAAAGCCAAATATTTCTTTAAATCTTCAGCTTCAATCAAACGTCTAAAATCGGTCAAGTCAAGTGTGTTACCTGGAAGATGGAGTGTTTCAACAAGTTTGTCGGATGCCCAAATGATGCGTTCATCAAGATCGATATAAAACAATCCTTCTTCGGAAATTTCAAGAGTTGCAATAAATTTGTGGCGAATGCTTTCAAGTTCAAGATTACGTTCTTGAAGCTCCTTTTCAACAGCGAGTAAATCAAAATTGGATTTCTTTTCACCCACACAAATACGCCCTTTATAACGTCCGAGTGCATATACCGGTTGCATCACCATGTGTAGAATCACGGGGTTACCATCAACATTTAAGAATGTCAATTCTTCGACTTCTGAGTCGCCAGGTTTTGCACGTTCTTTATAACCGAGGTAATAGCTTTCAAGTTGACGATTGTTGACTTCTTGGGTATTTAACTTTTGAAAGCGAATCGTTTTATTCCACATATTAAATAACTTTTTACCGATAACTTCATCCTTATCTAAACCCATTTCTTTGAGTAGCGATGAGGAAATATCTTTGATACGTTCTTTAGCATCAACGACATAATAAGTATTCCATCGTGAATTTTTAATCGATTTCACAAACAATTGATAGTGATTAGCTTTTAGTATTGCCGTTTTAAAAGACCCATATAGAAGAAGGATAAAAAGCGCATAGACAAAGAAATTGTATCCGATATAGATATCTTCATAAAGAGGATTATTTTTAATGGTTGTTTCATACATGACGAGAACCATGATCGAGACAGCAACGTTGAAAAAACCGATAACCAATCGGTTCTTTAAGACCTTCTCTGATTGAATACTTTGAATGATCACCAAAAACAGCGTAAATGTGGTGATAATCAAAGGATAGATCGGATGTTGTAACATGCTATCACCAAGAAATTTCTAAGACGTACGTGATGACAAGAACTGCAAGGGTAATGAGGAAAGAGACGACATAAATCATCCATTTGTTTTTATTAAAGAATGTTGATGTTTTTTCAGCGATATTACGATTCGCAAATGCGCGAAGGGGTTCGAAAATAAAGGTTAAAATCTTTTTGATTGTGTTCATCGATCATCCCTCACTTCATAAACATATTGATGTATTCCATCAACTTGTCGCGATCATTAATCTTGAGCATAATACCTTCAACAGCAATCGATACATTACCTGTTTCTTCAGAAACAATAATCGTCAAGCTATCGGTGATTTCGCTAATACCTAAACCTGCACGATGTCTTGAGCCCGTTGTTTTTTCGAAGTTTTGATTATCGGATAAAACAAAATATGCTCCGGCACATAAAATCGAGTCCCCGCGAATAATGACAGCGCCATCGTGAAGGGGTGTGTTTGGGGTAAAGATATTGATCAAGACTTCTTTTGACACTTCACTATTCATCATGATGGCACGTTCTGCATACTGATCAAGCGTGTTATGCTTTTCAATCGTCATTAACGCACCAATCGATTGACTCGATAAATACATCGCAGCATCAACAATGGCCTGCTTTGTACGTTCACTACCCATAACCACATTTTCGTTTCTTGAGTCCGCTTTCCAAACAAACTCTAACGATCTTCTGATATCAGGAGCCATGATGACAATCATTAAAATAGGAAGCCATTCCGCGAGATAAGCAAGTGCCTTCGCACTGATTAAAAGGTCAAAGTAATTCGCAATTAATGCGAGTACATAGACCAAGATAAAGGAGGATGCTATCGAAAGCATTCTCTTGTTTGATAATAAAAACTTGACGAGGAAAACGACGAGCACCCACACAAAGTAGGCATCGACAATGATCTTCCAGATCGGGATACCGAATAACATATCATCGCACTCCTTTTGACTACATCTATTATATCATAACACCACATCAACAAAAGATGATTTTATCACCATCGATTGCAGAACTTTGATAAAGCATCTATAATAAGGATGGTGATAAAAATCACCAATCTTGAGGAGGTATTGACATGTCCACTGATTTATATATTTCATACACACACTAATTGCCTATGGTCATGACAATATGTTTTTCCCATCAAAAGACGTATTTTAAGCGTGATCCTAGGTATTCTTCAGTCAATTGACAGCTCAGTTTTGCACACATGTGCATCATGATGTTTTTTAAAAAGAAAGAGGACTATATGGATCAAGCATTACTCGTAGGTTTAGCCTACAAACATTCGTACGAAGAGACGATGGATTCACTCGTTGAGCTCGAGCATTTAGCAGAAGCGCTCAACATTCAAACCAAGGACAAAGTTGTCCAAAATGCAAAAGAAATAACACCCCGAACCTATATTGGTACAGGTAAAGTTCAAGAAGTTAAGAAGATGATTGAGGTACTCGATATTGATATCGTGATTTTTGACGATACTTTATCGCCAGCACAGGTCAAAAACCTTGAAAAGGAACTTGATACTCAAGTGATTGATCGAAGTTTCTTGATTCTATCGATCTTCGCAGAACGGGCACAATCAAAAGAAGCTGTACTTGAAGTTGCACTCGCTCAAAAGATGTATCTTCTGCCTCGCTTAATAGGGATGAGCCAATCACTTTCTAGACAAGGTGGTGGATCATTTAATGCTAAAGGCCCCGGTGAAACAAAACTTGAACTTGATCGTAGACGCTTATCAGAAGAAATCACGTTTATCAAACGCGAACTGGAAAAGATCAAAGAAGAAAAAATGATTTCAAGAAAACAGAGACTGAGAAACCGGATTCCTGTTGTTGCCTTAGTTGGATACACAAATGCGGGTAAATCATCAATTATGAACTCACTATCTCGTTATTTGAAACATGACTCAGAACCTGTTCTTGAAAAAGATATGCTGTTCGCAACCCTTGATACAAAAGCAAAGCGACTGCAAAAAGAAAACTATCCACCTTTTATCTTGATTGATACAGTTGGATTTGTATCCAAACTCCCCCATGAACTTGTGAATAGTTTCGAATCAACACTAAGTGATGTTGTCGGTGCAGATTTATTACTACATATCGTTGATGGTGCATACTTTAACCCAAAACAGATTGAAACAACAAAAGAGGTTCTTCAAAAAATTGGAGCATCTCATATTGAACGTTTGCTTGTGCTGACAAAAAAGGAAATTGCTTTATCTGTACCAGATTTAAATGAAGACTATGTGTTTGTCTCTAACCGTACCGGTGAAAACATTGACACACTGGTTAATATGATTTATGGACATCTTTATAAAGATAACCGCATTCATATGTTAAAGATTCCCTTTAATCAAGGACAAGTTTACGCTAATCTTAAAGATAACAATACCATTTTGGAAACTCGCTATGACGAGGATGGAACGTATGTCAAGGTGATATTGACACCTGAACAAGCCATTATGTTATCATCGTATATCATTAATAAAAGCGCTTCATAGAGCGCTTTTTTGTTCTTTGGGAATGAGAAAATCTTTGACAGCTTGTACCATTGGCTTTGGATCTAGAATCAATTGGAATCGATCGGTTTCAATGTATTGAAGTTTGGGATTGGTCATCATATCCACCAAGGCTTCAATCAGTGCACTACCTCCTAGGGGATCTTCATCATGACTATAAAAGAGTAGCGTACGATAATTTAAATACTTAAAATCCATTCTTTCAAACGCATAGTTTGAAAGTAAATCTCGGATGATTTCCATCTGTTGTCTTTCATCTGTTTCTGTGTATTTGCTGATTAAAAACTCGAAGAATTCAACGTCTTCTTCCCTTGATAATGCTTGATTAATTTGATCTAGTAGTGCTAGCTTGATGGTCGAAAGAGGCATGATTTTTCGAAGATTTTTGAGTTCTTCGATCGTGTGCAAGATACCTTTAATGACATCTTCAGCATACTCATCACCCTTTTTAGGACGTGTGGGTGCATTATAGAGAATAAGGTTTTCGGTTTGACTTGCGTGATCACGAGCAAATGCTTGAGCAAGACCTCCACCATGGCTCATTCCTAAAAGTGAAACTTTTTTTAATCCTATGAATTTAATGAGATATGATAAACAATCGATGATGCGTTCTACTGAAATCTTCATCGCTAAATCTTCAACGGTTAAGACTTGGAAACGTTCTGCGAGAGCTTCTTGAAGTTTAAAATAGGCTTCGGTTGTAAACATACTGCTGCCTACCCAAAGGACTATCGTCTTTTCACCAGTACCAAAAAGGCGATAGTTCATCACATCACCACGATAGTGAAACGCCTTTTTAGGGTATTTTTTTGTGAAGACTTGATATTGATCAAGAATGGTCAATGTTCATCAATCCTTCCTGCTTGATACACTTGAGGACAAAGAGTTCGCGTTCTATCCAGGTTGCAACATCACGATGTAACACAAGTGCTTGTTCGTTTTGATGAATGGCTTCATCGAGGGATAACCATACCATATGATAACCATATTGTTTTTCATAATCATCGAGATTTGATGGATGAATGTCGTGACTGACTTGTGCAAGATAATAATAAGAAGTCATCTCAAAAATCTGGTGATCATGAAACGAATCTTTTCTTTTTTCTTTAATCCAACCAAAGGGAATCATAGTAGATGAAAGAAGCGTTAATCCTGTTTCTTCTTTGACTTCACGCATAAGACATTGCTCGTGTGTTTCATTCATTTCTAATCCACCACCAGGAAATTTGCACTCCATGAACGTTGTGCTTTTAATCATGGCTAGTTTGTTATGTTGAATGATGATTGCGCGAATTGCAGTTCGTGATTTCGTCTGGGTGATACCTTCGTAATCCCGAACATCAAAGGTGTAAAGTTGTCTCATGATGCCATCTCCTAGGTATATCTATTTTATATGATGAATGCGTATTCAACAATAGAAATGTATAAAAATAACATGATTCAATGGTTTTTGTCGTAAAGAATGAAAATATTTTGAAATATTTAAGCACTCTTTATAATGCTTAAGATTTTTATTATGCAATGCACATCATGAATCATTTTACACTCTTTTTGCTATTCCGATATTTTCAACAATCGATCTTTAATACATCCTCATCAATTTTCGCACTAAATAATAAGGGGCTGATATATTTACCCTATACAGTCATTTAATCTCTATGAATATATACTAATGAATCGCCGATATATTGGTTGACTTCTCTCCATTTAGCAGATTTAGCTCTTATCCAAGTTAACCAATCGGAATTTTGAGCAAACTCATCAATATCAACAATCTCATCAGCAACATAAATTCGATTATCTTTTTTCTTCATATGTAAATGAAAGATGACGGAATCGTAACCTTCTCTTGCAGGAACAAGATTGAACCGTTCCACGCCTTCAAACACAATCTCTATCACCGAATGTTCTATATTTTGTCTTTGAATGATCATATGTACTTGACTTAAGTCGTCGAATGGCTTCATACTACAGTCTTCATTTACAAAAGATCCACTCATATACTTAACCTCTTTAATACATGAATCATGAAAATGCCCAAAACGTGTTAAGACGTATTCGATATCTTTCTCATCATTAATAATGTTCCATTGACGATCCATTTTGTTCTCCTGTTTTCTCATCAAATATTAAAATCACAATTTATCAAGAATCCTCGATTGTTTTTCATATTATACCATGTATGATCGATTGTTCTCATTACTTACTTAATTGCTAAACAAGGGTATAATGTAGCTATTTGTTCACATTTTAAGCGCAAAAAAAGACTTGATAGTGATATCAAGCCTATTCTAGTCAGATGTGTGATGCTACCTATTTTGATACAAATTAGCACCCCATGAATTTTTTTAGCACCATTAACAGAATTTTAGCACCCCTTAATGTATCAATATTATTGACTAATATCGTGCTATTTTCCCATATTTATTGTTTTGGAACTTGAATCTCATCGACCAGCATATATACATCATCTATGATATCAAAGTAAAGATGTATTTCATATGTAAGATCATGATTTATTATTTTTACTATGAGTTCATTTCCGTTGTATTCACTTTCTATTTGATCAATTATCGATGGATAAATCATTGAGTTCAATTCAGCAATTGGATTAAGAAATACATCTGATTTAATTTCGTAGACATCATAATAATAGTCCATCATACTTTGAGTTCTAACTAAAACAATATTAGATCCTTCTACTTCATATGCTTTACTTGCAAAACCAAAACCAATACCTAAAAATAGCAATAGTGCAAGACCAATACCAACAATGCCAGTGATTAAACTTATAACAAATTTTATGAGTGGCTTTATATTATAGTTCAAAAGAATTATACCGATTGTAATTAAATACAAGGCTATGATTGGGTAAATGAACCAATCCATCGAAAATACATAAGTAAATAAATAGACAAACTCTATCTGTTTTAATATAACTAAAACAAAAAACATATAAAGTAAAAATATGAAACTCGCTGCAATCATAATAATACTATTCCGATTTAATATACTACCTTTCATTATTTCCCCATTCCCCCTTAATTTTTTTGGTTAAATTTTTATGCAATACACTACAAAAACATCGTCATATAGACCGGCAAATAAATAACATCATCTTTTTGAGTCAAATCTTTTGTATGAATGATGTATTTTTTACCAAGTTTGTCTATGAACTTGTTACTAAACTTGTCCATTGATGACGTTGTATAGTTTTTACCCGATTTAACTTCAACTGGCGATATTTTAGTTGGTTTAGATTGATCTATAATTAGAAAATCTATTTCCATCGTATTTGACCTGTCTTGATTATCTGCTCTTGAGTAAAAATATAGTTTCTTATTTAAGGCAGTAAACATTTGTGCAACGATATTTTCAAATATCATGCCGTTGTTAACTTCAAGGCGATCTTGAATAATGGCTTTTGCTACTTCTTGATGCATGTCATCATTTTCACTGAATGCTTGGCTTAAGAGTAATCCAGTGTCTGCCATATACATTTTAAGTGTCAACCTGTCACGATTTAAAGATAATCCAAAATTAGGATCTGATGCATTAAAGCATACATTTGTAATCATCGCTTCATCCAACCATGTAAAAGCATCCTCATAATCTCTAAATCTCGCATCTTTCGATAATGAACTTAACATAAACTTCTTTTCGTGTTTTGATAATTGACTAGGAATCTCATCAAAAATACTGAGTACTTTATGTTCATATCCTTTAGCATATTTTGAAATGTCATTCTTATATAATTTTAGGATGTCTCTTTTAATTCGGTCAACTTTTGTATAATCATTAGTATTTAAGAATTCTATAACTGCTTGAGGCATACCACCAATTAACAAGTACTGTCTAAATAGTTTCATAATCGTTGAATGAATTTCAGCTAGAGGTTTTAAAGATTCAAAATGCTTTTTTATAAGAGGAATAACATCACCTCTACCAAGCGCTATACAAAATTCTTCGAAATCAAGGGGATACATTTTGATTGCTCTTTCTTCTGAAGGTATTAATATGCTTTCAACATTACGTTTGATGGATAATAAAGAACCTGTCTCGATATAATCATAACGATTGTCATTCACTAGATGTTTTATCAGTTGTCTTGCTTGAGGAAAAAGTTGCACTTCATCAAATACAATAAGTGACTGTCTTTCATAAAGTGTCGTCCCAGTGATTGATGTTAGGAAAAAGAAAAAATCATCTAAATTCGATGCGTATCTTTTGAAAAGCGATTTAATTTCATCACTAGCAATACTAAAATCAATCAGTATGTATGATTTGTATTCTTTTTTTGCGAAAGCTTCAACTACTGTGCTTTTTCCAACACGTCTTGCACCTTCGATGAGTAAAGCAGTTTTACCATTTTCATTTTTCCAGGAAAGCAGTTGCTTATATATTTTACGCTCTAACTTCATCAGGATCACCTCTTACAACTCTATTATACACGTTTTTTGATTTTTAAAACAATATATTTAACACGTTTTTTGATTTTATAATGTTTTCTTATATCACTTTATTGAAAATTTACTTGTAGGTATCAATATATCTACTTCGAGTTAGCTACTCTCAACATTATATAATCGTGTCAATTGTTAGGTAATCGTGTAAATGATTGAATTATCGTGTGAAGTGGTAGTTAGTCATTTATAATATAGAAGTATATTTACTTGATTTCACGATTAATTAATAGTCTAAAATTCTGAATATAGGAAAAAAATCTCCTTTCTGTATGAAAAAAGGCCTGATACGAATTGTATCAAACCTATGCATTCAATATGGCGGAAGAGATGGGATTCGAACCCACGTGCCCCTTTTGAGGGCAACTGCATTTCGAGGGCAGCTCGTTACAACCACTTCGATACTCTTCCGTATGTTAAGGATGCGCGTTAAAGAACGCCTCCATATAACCTTTAAATTCTTCTTTTGTTTTCGCTGTTGAAAGTTGTTTTCTTAATTCAGACGCGTGGTCAATACCTTTGAGATACCATGGACCATGGCTTCTCATTTCTAAAACAGCGGTGTGTTCACCTTTTAATTCTACCAAAGAATCAAGATGTTTCAACATCATCTCTTTAATTTCTTGATGGGTTGGCCTTGGTAGGTGGGTTCCATCTTTTAAATATTGATCAATCTCTCTAAAAATCCAAGGATTTCCTAATGCACCACGACCAATCATTACAGCATCACACCCTGTATAATCGAGCATACGTTTTGCTGATGGTCCATCGATGACATCACCGTTTCCAATAACTGGAATGTTCACGGCTTGTTTGACAGCCTTAATCACATCAAGATCGGCGTGACCACTATATCCTTGTGAGCGCGTTCTTGCATGTACAGTAATCGCACTAGCCCCTGCTTTTTCAATTCGTTCGGCAACTTCAACTGCATTGATGGATTGATGATCCCATCCTGAACGTATTTTCACAGTGACAGGCTTTGAGACCGTTTTTACGATTTCACTGACTATATCATAGATTAAATCTGGATTCTTCATCAGTGATGCTCCAGCTTGAGCCTTGATAGCAACCTTAGGAACAGGGCATCCCATATTAATATCAATGATATCGCAATTGGAGTTTTCATCAATATATTTTGCAGCTTGAACCATGGTTTCTAAATCTGAACCAAAGATTTGTTGTGCCATGGGTTTTTCAATGTCTGTCATATAGAGAAGTTTTTTTGTCTTTTCATTTGCATACATCAAACCCTTATCTGAAACCATCTCTGCAAAGACTAATCCTGCACCATAACGTCTCGTTAAAATACGAAAAGGAGAGTTTGATACACCCGCCATCGGCGCTAAAATGATTTGATTTTCTATGGTTAAATTGCCGATTTTAAAGGCCATGCTTATCACCTGACTTATTGTATCACAAGTGATAGGACAATTCAATTATGGTACAATATTCTCTAGGAGAGTGACATGATGAACGATTATGCAATTAAAAGTTATGCCTATCAAAAAGAAGTTAGAATCTATGTAGCAACTTCAACTTCATTGGTTGAAGAAGCAAGACACATCCATCAAACGTGGCCAACTGCAACCGCTGCATTAGGTCGTGTTTTAACAGTATCTGCGATGATGGGGTTGATGTATAAGGATGAAGAAACCATCACTGTGAGAATCAAAGGTGATGGACCGATTGGATCCATTCTTGTTGAAGCGAATGCTAAAGGTGAAGTTCGCGGTGAAATTCAAAACCCGAATGTCTATTTAAAATATGAGGATGGTCCAAAAAAAGGGAAACTCAATGTTGGTGAAGCTGTAGGAAGAGGATTCTTGCACGTCACGAAAGATTTAAAGATGAAAGATTATTTCACGTCATCTGCTGAACTTCAAACAGGGGAAATAGGGGATGATTTTACCTATTATTTTGTTTTATCAGAACAAGTTCCTTCTTCAGTTGGTGTTGGTGTCCTCGTCGGTACTGATCAACATGTACTAGCTGCTGGAGGATATATCCTACAATTGATGCCAAACGTTAGAGAAGAAACGATTCAAACTGTCGAGTCTGTGATTGCGAATCTACCACCAGTCAGTCAAATGATTGCTGAAGGACATACATCTGAGATGATCTTAACGCGCCTTGCATCCGGAACTGAACAGATCCTTGAAAAGCATCCCATTTCTTATACATGTCATTGTACGAAAGATGGTTTTTCAAGAAGTTTAGCCGCTCTTGATGATCAAACCTTACATGAATTGATCCATGAAGATGGGCAAGCTGAGATTGAATGTCATTTTTGTCGCACGAAATATCACTTTTCGAAGGAAGAATTGGAACATATTCGCTCTTCTCGTAAATAATAAGTAAATTGCTTCATAAAAAAGCACAGCCTTATCAACAAAGGTTGTGCTTTTTAATTATTTTTGATGTCCTTGTCCACGACCTGCTTGATCAATGATGTGTTCGCAATCATCAACCATGAATGCTTTACCAGGGCCTAACACGAGAAGTCCTTTTTTTACTTTGAGGTTCACAATGAAAAAATCGAGTGTGAGCAGTTGATCAATCATGTGTCCATGACGTTCTTTAAATGCTTCAATAACCTTTGGAGTTGATTCTTCGAATCGCGCAACAACTTCATAGGAAAGTCTTTTTCTAAAGAAAATCGATGATGCTTGATGTTCATCTTCGATCAACATGATGCTTGCATCTGGATTTTCACGAAGATTGTGATAATGCTTTGCCATCTTTGAAATGATAATGTAATAGTTATTCTCATACTTAACGAAGGGGGCATATGAAATATAAGGTGTACCCTCTTGTGTCAGTGATGCGATACTTACTGATTTGAAACCCTCGGTGAAATGATCGAGAATGTTTTGAATCTCTTGCATATCAATCAGCCTACTTTTTTGAGATTTTTTTTTCGATAATTGTAATCGGATCTGACAATATCTGCAAGTTTAAACTTGGGTGACCATCCTAAAATGCGTTTAGCTTTATCATTGGATGCAATCAATTCGGCAGGATCTCCTGCACGACGTGGACCCATGACAACTTTAAGTGGCGCTATTTCATTAACAGCTTGTGCAACTTCTAAAACGGTGAAACCTGCATTCGATCCTAAGTTCATCGTCTCAGATTTTCCACCTTTCATCAAGTAATGTGCACCAAGTACGTGGGCATAGGCTAAATCGCTGACATGAATATAATCTCGTATACATGTGCCATCTTTTGTTGGATAGTCATTACCATAGATGGTTAAGTGTTCTCTTATGCCTAAAATGCCTTGGATTGCGACTGGAATGAGATGGGTTAATTGGTCTTTCATTAATCCGATCTTCATCGACTGATCAGCACCAGCAACATTGAAATATCTAAAAATCACATAGGTGAATCCATGTGCGTTTGCAACCCACTTAATCATCTTTTCAGTTGCGAGTTTGGTTTCACCATAGGGGTTGATGGGTTTCGTGACGTCATCTTCATGACAAACGCCACTTGCTTCACCATAGACTGCTGCAGTTGAACTGAACACAATCTTCTTCACATCATGTTCCTTCATGACTTCAAGTAAGACACGAACACCTTCGACGTTATTGTAATAATACTCTAAGGGGTGTTCAACGGATTCAGGAACAATGATTTTTGCTGCAAAATGCATGACAACATCAATTTTTTCTTTCTTAAATACAGCTTCAACATCGTGTTTCTTACGGATGTCTCCACGATAAAAAATGGCTTGTGGATGCACGAGCTCCATATATCCCGATGATAAATTATCGAAAATAATGACTTCTTGTCCATCTTTGATCAATTCATAGACTGTATGGGAACCAATGTATCCTGCTCCACCAACGACTAATACACGCATGTTTATATCCTCCACGTATTTATATATGTATTATACCGTGATTTTTTTGTTTTCCTTCATGACAACATAAATCACGAGATGAATGATACTATAGATCAAAACAAAACCGATAAAAAATAATCCTTGATCGAAAACATCGTTGATGATATGAATGACATCAAAGATTTCCCATGAGTTAAGTCGAATAAATCGTCCTAAATAGATCCCAATGGATGATAGAACAAATAATAATCCAAGAAACAACGTGTAGTGATGTTTGATGAGATGATGATGCTGATCTTTCATGTAATCAAGTGCAGAAATACCGAGTTTAGCCCCTAAAAAAGCACCTATCGTGATCTGCATGAAGAGAATCCAATCCATGAGTTCATATGCGTAGATATCGGGATAACTCGTGAAAAAATGATAATTTTGAAGATGAATAAAATCGGTTGTGATATAGATGGCATTAGGGAAAAAGAGAATAAAGATAACCAGAACAATCCATGAAAGGAGATTCTTATTCCTTTTTCTTAGTTCAACAAAGAGATAGGACAGTGCGTAAACCACTGCAGCGAGAATCATATTCCATCCTAAAAAGAGAATTAAACCATTTTGATAAAAAATCCCAAAGACAAACGATAGCATGACATACACCAAAACACCCCAAAAATGCCAATCTTTGATCATCTTGTTAACCATAAATCCGCTCCAAGGCTTCTTTGATTTTGTTTTGCATATTACCTTCTGAAACGATGATGTCAGATAATTGCTTAAATCTTAGGATATAATCATATGTTTCTTGATCGATTGTCGCATCCATAGGAAAGATCTTTAAAGGATTTCTCATCGAATAGAAATAATCATCTGTCACAACATCCATCAAACGATTATCTAAAGCAAATGTTTTTTCTATCGATAGTCCATGAACACCAAAATAGGGATCTTCGCCAACGGGTAGATTAAAGAGTTCGATAATCGTTCGGTAAAGGTCGACTTGACTTCTTACCAATGTTTGCTCACCTGTAAGCAGTCCTTTACGAATTGAGAAACCTTCGTAGTCAACCATTTCATCACCCGGTACATAGATCCATGCTGGAACTTGTTGTAACATCTTTCTTGTTTCAATGACCGAGATATCGCGGTCCATGATGATGTTTAAATCACCATTTTTAATCCCTGAACCGTGATCGCTATAAAAGACATAGACGCTATTTTCGAGCGTTTGATCAGCACCTGTTTCACTGATGAAAAAGCGTTTAATGACATCATTGACATAGTCAACATAGTTGATATAGTTTAAGGTAACATGACTGATTTGACGTGAAATCTCAGGGTAAACATCATAACGGATGCCATTAGGATCAAACTCATAGGGGGTATGAGGCATCATGGTGATGGGGAAAAGCATGACTTTATCGTAGGTGCGAGCAAGTGATGCGCCATGGGTTGCTGTAAAGTCAGCCAAATGATAATCTGAGATCCATGGTGAATGGTGAACCTTTTGGTTAACCGTATCATACATATAACCGTCTTCGACGACATAACCTCTTTCAATGAATTCTTCCAGCGAATAGAAACGACTAAATCCATACATTTCTGGATAAATTAAATCACGATTATAGAATTTTTCTTTATCTCCATGAATCGCTTCTGAATAATAACCTGCTTGATTCATATATCCCACTAATGAATCAAGATCGTAAGGATCATCATTATATTCCCAATAAAGTGTTCGATCACCCATGGGATAAAGACCTGTCATCACAGCAAGCTCACCATCTGAGCTGACACCCATGCCGACATTGTTATAAAAATTGGAGAAGTAAAAGCTTTGTTCGATGAGTGCTTGAACAAAGGGCATGCGAACAGATGTTAATTCTGATTCGAGCAGGAATGTATTGAGTGACTCAAGATGAATCAATACCATATTTTTGCCTTCTAGTAGTCCATGTAGATCATCACCTTGTGCAATCGATGGATCAATGGTCAGTGAAGATACTGCTTGACTTAATGAAAGACGGTTTGAATAGGTTTGTCCATCAAAGAAGTTTTCATAACTCGGTTGATTCTTGTTGTAGACTTGATATGCAGATGCAAGTTTTTCATCCGTGGTTAGTTCAAGAAAAGAAACAAGGTCTAGATCGAATGGTTGTCCAATGAGTTCACCCACATAGTAAGGATACACACCTAGGTTTTGAATCGCGAATGTACTCTTGACGGCATTTAGTGGTAGGGTAAGTTTATACTGTTCATAATACGAGAAGACTGCAGTAAATAGTGTCATAATCACGAGAAGAACGCTCGATAAATACTTTTGAATGGTCACTTTGAAATACATCGTTTTCAGTTGCTGACGATCTGAAAGTAAATAGATCACAAGAAGTGCAATAAATGGTAGAAAAACGAGGATACGATAATAGGTAATCAGTTCCAACATGGCTTGTAAGAATGTTCCTAACGCGAATCCATCGGCTGGATTTCTAAAAATGGTGCTTGCTGGAATGGAAAATGCTGTACCAAAGAACATATTGAATACACCCATCCAAAAGATCCAAAAATTGAGGATAAATGTGATGACCATCAAAAAAATCATACGTCCTTTAGCCTTTTTAATCCAAATAAAACCAATCAGCATGAAAATAAAAAGAATTGAAAAATTACCCAAAAAGGCATTCAATTCTCCTAAAAATGTATGATGAAATGGTGCGATATATCGATTGAGTTCTTGAACGGTTAACCAATATGTATTCGCGATATTGAGGATAAAAAACAAGCCTAAAAACAAAAAGTAGACGGACCATTGATTCAGATGTTTCATGCCTGTTCCCCCTTTCGCCGGATATTCCATATTATAACCCATTTTACATCAAGATGCATGGATTATGGATGAATATGTGTGTGCGAGACACACTCGGCTCAGGCATGAAAAGAACCTGGATCCTTCTACTTTATATCCCCCCGTACAGCTCATCCATCCATTTGCATAATATGTTATAATAGATGAATGAGGCTGCCCCCCTGGATAGACGATGTCAAGACGATGGATGGTCAAATGGATGAGGGTATACCGTGACGATAAAGAGTTCCGGTTCACCACACATCCAGAAGCCATCGTGAACATCGATAATCGATGTCACGTCCCCCGCTTCATCATGCATGTCAATCACCTTCCTGTTTATAGGATAACGTGATGATGATATCTTGTGTAGGGCAAAAATGTCCCATTGGAGGTTAATGATGGATATCACGTATTCTCAAGAGCTTGCACGCTATTTTGATCGCTTGCGTTTTGAACAAAACATGACACAAGAAACGCTGGTTGAGGGTATTATTTCTCTTCGTCAATTTCGTCGCTATCTCAATGGTACAAGCTATCTCCCTCAAGAAGTCATCAATCTTTTTTCTGAGCGATTGGGTTACCGGACAGCCATTTTAATGCTTGAGTTTGAAGCTGAGAAAATTAAAGAAGCTCGAACCATTATCGACTTTTATAATTCTGTAGCCAATCGTGATCATATCACTGCTCTAAGTTTTATGAAGAATTATCCTATTGAAAAAGTGCGTGATGAAGGCACAAAGTTGCTGTATCGAAATGCTGTTGACCATTTAGAACTTCAGACGGGAAAGATCGCTGAAGAAGTCTATCTGAAACGCACTTTAGATCTCATTGGCTATCCAGAAATCATGAAAAGAAAGGTGTTGACAACCTTTGAAATCACCATATTATCTTCTCTTGTTAATATCTCTGGTTTTGCTGAACAAAAGGTGATTGCTGATAGACTACTGCTGATGGCGGATAATCCTACCTTAATTTACTCGGGTCAAAATGAAAAAATGCTGACCTATGTTTTGCAGCGTCTTGGTCAGTATTATGGTAGACATAAAGAATATCATAAAGTCCTCGAGACCTGTGATAAAGCGATTAAGTATAATCTCGAATGGAAGATCTTTTATTTGCTTGATTTCATCTATTATTTTAAAGCTCTTGCTCATTACTATTTGGGTGAACACGAAGACTATGAAAAGGCACTTTTCCAGTGTTATTGCATGTTACAAACCGAAGGATCTGCCTTACGTTATGAGCGTTTTAGAAAACTTGTTGAATCGGACTGGCCAATCAACTTTCATGAATTTGCCAAACAGTATATTGAAAAGAACAATCTTAAGGGATCTTAAATGATCCTTTTTTTGATGAAAAAAACACACCCATTTTGGATGTGCTTTGCAAATTATTCTTCATCGAAAAGTGAATCGGTTGTGACTTTTTCTTCGGTTTCTTCCTCAACTTCATCAGGTGCTAAATCGATGGCTTCAATGACTTTTTTAGGTTCAGAAACCACCAGGGATTCCTGAATAAATGCTTGCTCTTCAACGATGCCTTCATCGATTTCTTCTTGGCGTGGAACCAGTGCAATCGTTGAGACTTTATGGTCGGGACGTAAGCGAATAATTCTCACACCTTGTGTTGCGCGTTTGGTCTGTGAAATCTGATCCACATGGGTTCTCATCACAACACCTTTATCGGAAACGACAATTAAATCTTGATCATCATTCACGGTACGAAGCGTTGAAAGTCTACCGTTCTTTTGAGTGACATTCAGTGTCTTCACACCTTTACCACCACGAATTTGCTTACGATATTCTTCAACGATTGTTCGCTTACCAAAGCCATTTTCCGTAATGACAAGAATTTCTTGTTGATCGTGATCGATAATGGCAACACCGACAACTTCATCGTTAGGACCTAAATCCATTCCGCGAACACCCGATGTTGTACGACCCATCGCACGTGCATCATTTTCATCAAAACGAATCGCTTTACCGTTGGATGCTCCAAGGATAATTTCTTTCTTACCATCGGTTAATGCAACGTTCAAAAGTTCATCGTCATCACGTAAATTAATCGCGTTAATACCGTTGGTTCTGATGTTTGCATACTCGTTAATTGGAGTACGTTTGATGACACCTTTTTTCGTCACGAACGTTAAGAATGCATCTCCTGCTTCAAAGTCTTTCACGTTGGTAAAGGATGCAAGTTTCTCATCTTTTTGGAACTCTAACAAGTTGACAATCGGTAATCCTTTTGACTGTCTTGATCCTTCTGGAATCTTATATCCTTTGATCTTATAGACGCGACCTTTATTGGTAAAGAAGAGATGATAGTCATGGGTTGATGTCATCAAGATATGTTCAACATAATCATCTTCATGAACTTTGATACCAGACATACCTACACCACCACGATTTTGTGTCTTGTAGTGGTCGACATTCATACGCTTGATATACCCGTTATTAGTCACAGTAATAATCACATCTTCAACAGGGATCAATGATTCATCTTCAATGCTTAAATCTTCATGTAAATTGATTTCTGTAACACGTGCATCTGCATAATTAACTTTGATTTCAAGGAGCTCTTGACGGATGATTTGAAGCTTACGTTCATGGCTTTCAATGATGCCTTTATAATCTTTAATCTTGATGGTTAATTCGCCAAGTTCGTTTTCAATCTTTTCAATTTCTAAACCTGTCAACCGTTGAAGTCTCATATCCAGAATCGCGCGTGCTTGGATGTCTGTTAATTGATAGGTTGCAATCAGCGCATCTTTCGCTTCATCACCGGTCTTCGATGCTTTAATGAGTTCAATCGCGTGATCGACATCATGAAGTGCTGTGACCAGACCTTCTAAGATATGTTGTCTTGCTTCTGCTTTTTCGAGATCATACACAGTGCGACGTTGAATCACTTCAATCTGATGATCCAAATAGTGCTTGAGTAAATCTCTTAAGGTCACCATTTGAGGTTGACCCTTCACCAAACAAATCATGTTAAATCCAAAGGATTGTTGGAGTTGGGTATGCTTGTAGAGGTTATTGAGCATCACATGAGGGTTGACATCGCGTTTAAGTTCAATGACAACACGCATGCCTTTACGATTCGATTCATCGCGTAAATCCGTGATACCTTCAACGATTTTTTCTTTAGCTATTTCTGCAATGCGTTCAATCAATGTTGTCTTATTGACTGCATAAGGAATCGCAGTGACAATAATCGCTTGTTTATTCTTATGAGTGACGATTTCAGCAGTTGCACGATTTGCAATAATACCTCTACCTGTCTCATACGCCATTCTTAAACCCGATAAACCGAGGATTTGACCTCCAGTAGGAAAGTCAGGTCCCTTGATATATTGCATGAGTTCTAAGACGCTAATTTGATCGTTATCCATGTATGCAAGCAACCCATCGATCACTTCACCTAAATTGTGTGGTGGGATATTGGTTGCCATCCCTACAGCAATCCCTGTTGATCCATTGACGAGTAAATTAGGATAGCGTGAAGGTAGTACCGATGGCTCATGTTCTGATCCATCATAGTTGTCGACATAATCGACCGTATTCTTTTCTAAATCACGGACGAGTTCACCTGCAATTTTTGACATTCTAGCTTCGGTGTAACGCATCGCTGCGGCACCATCGCCATCGACGGATCCGAAGTTCCCGTGTCCATCGATTAATGGCATACGATAGTTGAAGGGTTGTGCCATACGAACCATGGCATCATAGACGGATGAGTCACCATGGGGATGGTATTTACCGATGACTTCACCGACGATTCTCGCTGATTTCTTATGGGCTTTATCTGCGGTCATACCTAAATCGTTCATCGCATATAAAATACGACGTTGAACGGGTTTAAGTCCATCGCGAATATCAGGAAGTGCACGTGATACAATAACACTCATCGCATAGTTTAAGAAGGAGGTCTTCATCTCATTCGAGATATTGATCTCTTTCACATAACCTTCAGTTGTTTTGCTGGTTTCGTTATTTAATGTTTGGTTCATGTGACATCCTTCCTATGCGTCAATGTTGTTCGCATAAATTGCGTTTTCTTGAATAAACTGTTTTCTTGGGTCAACGTCTTCACCCATGAGCATCGAGAAGACTTGATCGGCATCCATCGCATCCTTGAGGGAAACCTGAAGGAGTGTACGGCGCTCTGGATCCATCGTTGTTTCCCAAAGCTGTTCAGGGTTCATTTCACCAAGACCTTTATAGCGTTGAATGGTTGGGCGTCCCCCCATTTCTTCAAGAAGCTTATTCAGCTGTTCATCGCTATACACATATTCAACTCTCTTACCCGATTGGACTTTATAGAGAGGTGGTTGTGCGATAAAGACATAACCTAAATCGATGAGTGGCTTCATGAATCTAAAGAAGAAGGTCAATAATAGTGTACGAATATGTGCACCGTCAATGTCGGCATCAGTCATGATGACTACTTTATGGTAACGTGCTTTATCTGCTTCAAATTCATCACCGATACCTGTACCGAGTGCTTGAATGAGTGAAAGAATTTCCTTGTTGCTTAAGATTTTATCAAGACGTGCTTTTTCAACGTTTAAGACTTTACCACGTAGTGGCATGATCGCTTGATATTCGGATTCGCGACCCTGTTTTGCAGATCCACCCGCAGAATCACCTTCCACGATATAGATTTCAGAAATCACAGGATCTTTACTTCTGCAATCTGCAAGCTTCGATGCGAATCCAAGTGCATCAAGAGGTGACTTTCTGCGTGTTGCTTCACGTGCTTTCTTTGCTGCAATGCGTGCACGAGATGCCATTAAACATTTTTCGATAATGGCTTTAGCATCGGTTGGATTTTCGAGTAAATAGCGTTCAAAACCATCACCAAACACTTGAGATGTGATCCCACGAACTTCAGGATTACCTAATTTGGTTTTGGTTTGTCCTTCAAATTGTGGATTGGGGTGTTTCACAGATACGATGGCTGTTAGACCTTCGCGTGTATCTTCGCCTAAGAAAGAATCATCCTTTTTAAGCATGCCTGAATCTGTTCCGTATTTATTTAAAATACGTGTTAATGCCATTTTATATCCATCTTCATGCATACCCCCTTCATGTGTGGGAATGTTATTCGTAAATGAATATAAATTGGTCGCATACGAATCATTATATTGCATGGCAATTTCAATGGTAACTCCATCGACTTCTTTGTCCATATAAATGACTTCTTGATTGACTTTGCCTTTGCCTGAATTCAAGAATGATACATATTCGACAATACCACCTTCATAATGATAGGTGTGTTCGATCGGTAGATCGCCACGTTGATCAGAGATGGTGATCTTAATGCCCTTGTTAAGGAATGCGAGCTGTTGAATACGATTTCTGAGAACCTCAAAATCATACACTGTCGTTTCAGTAAAGACGAGATGATCGGATTTAAAGGTAACAATCGTTCCTGTGTGTGTTGATGTCCCAATCACGTTGACATCGGTGACTGGAATGCCACGTTCATAGCGTTGTTCATACGCTTTATCATCACGGTGAATTTCAACTAAGAACCATTCGGATAAGGCATTAACAACCGAGGCACCAACCCCGTGTAAACCACCCGATACTTTATACGATTTGCCATCAAATTTACCACCCGAGTGAAGCGATGTCAAAATCGTCTCAACAGCGGGACGGTGTGTTTTAGGGTGGAGGTCAACAGGAATCCCACGGCCATCATCAGTAACACGAATGATTTCGCCTTTAAGAATTTCGAGCTTGATATTGGTCGCATACCCACCTAAAGCTTCGTCAATCGAGTTATCCACGATTTCCCAAACTAAGTGGTGTAAACCTCTTGCTCCTGTACTTCCAATATACATACCTGGGCGTTTTCTTACCGCCTCAAGACCTTCTAAGATTTGAATGTTTGATGCATCATAATTCGACATACGTTCACTCCTTCGTTAAGTGGATCATCTGGATGTGTGCACCCTCAATTGCATGTGTGCTGTTCATGATGATTTGATGCTCTTTCGGTAACTCTTTTAAGAAACGTTCTTGACGTTTGGGATCGAGTTCACTGAGCACATCATCAAGCAGTAGGGTCACCTGTTGATTTGTTTTTTCTTTGATTAATGCAAGTAGAGCAAGTTTTAAAGCAATGACCATCAAGCGCTGTTCACCTTGTGATGCATAACTTTTAGCATCATGTCCATTAAAACGGAAGATGACATCATCACGATGAGGACCGACTTGTGTCGCTTGATAGAGAATATCTTGTTTTTGATTTTTCTTTAGTGCATGAAGAAATGCTTTTTCATCAACATCAGGTTGATATAAACATTCAACATGATGTGAAGAGAATAAGCCATACGATTCTTGAAATTTTAGATTCAATGATTCAATGAATTGTCGACGTTCTTCCATAATTTTGACGCCTACATCATAGAGCTGTTCACCTAAAATGTTTAGGAATGTGTAATCATCATCGATGTTAATCTTTTTTAATAAGCTATTTCGCTGTTTTAACACATTTTTATAGGTATTCAAGTATCTTAAGTAGGGTTTATGGATTTGCATCCATTCAAGGTCAATAAACTGTCTTCTGCCTTGTGGTGATCCTTGAATCAATTCTAAATCTTCAGGAGCAAACATCACAACACGAAGATGTCCGATAAAATCACTGATCTTTCGTTTTTCAATACCGTTGATCGATGCTCTTTTTCCTGTTTTTGATAAGACAATGTCATAGCGATCGTCTTTAGTCCATACCTTGACATGACTAAAGGGTTCCCCCGATTCGATCATATCTTTTTCATCGGCTGTACGATGAGATTTAGTCGTTGCAACAAAATAAATTGCTTCTAGAATGCTTGTTTTTCCTGAACCGTTCGGTCCATCAATATAGCTGAAGGGTAAATCAAACGTGACATCATAACTGTGATGGTTACGAAAGTGTTTAAGACTGACTTTTTGGATCATTAACGATCAGATACTCTTTATGTTCAACCATGATACGATCACCTGGATATAATTTTTTACCACGTTCTGTTCTTTTTTCTTGGTTGACCAAAACATCGTTTTCTAATAAAAAAAACTTGGCTTCCCCACCTGAACCAATGTGATCAGTCGCTTTCAATAATTGTCCTAATGTGATGTATTCGGTTGTAATTCTAAACTTTTTCATTCATTTCCCTCTGCTATCCTTTTATATTATATCATAATATAAGCAAAAAGACATCCTTTTTCTACTTTTTTATACACATTCAATCCTAACTGCGTCTCGGTTTATAAAATACGCTTAAAACGGAAATTTCAACGTTTTTTGAAATCGATAAAAAAAGAGCCACCGAAGTAGCTCTCATTGAAATTATGTCTATGTTTAGTCGATACGAACAGGTAAAATCAGGTGTAACAGATCAGCATCTAAGTTTCCTTTAATGACAAACGGTTTAACTTCTCCAGCAAATTGAACAAGAATTTCAGAAGAACTAAACGATTTAAGTGCTTCAACTAAGTACCGTGAAGAAAATGCAATCTTAATCACTGGACCTGTCACATCAGATGAAGGAATGATTTCTTCGAGCGCATCCCCAACTTCATTGTTGGTTGAACTGATTTCAACAACACGGTCAGGTCTTAAACTCATCTTGATGATGTTATAATTGGTTTCACGATCTCTTGGTGATAAGAGTGATACACGTTCAACAGCAGCAAGTAATTCTTCTTTGTTAAAAGGGATAACCACAGGGAATTCAATAGGAATGATTCTCATGGTATCAGGATAGGTTCCTTCAAGCAAACGTGTTTGGAATAAAATCTTATTCATCTTAAATAAGACTTTATTGGGATTAATGAAAAGTTCAACATCTTCATTGTAGGTATCTAAGATCTTAGAGAGTTCATCTAAACTCTTATTTGGAATGACGATATCAAATTGCTTGCTATGTGTTCTAAGTTTCACATTTTTTTGTGATAATCGATAAGAGTCTGTTGCTACACAGTAAAGATGATTATCTAAATACTTAAAGTTAACACCGGTTAAGATAGGACGTTTTTCTGAAGTTGCTGTTGCATAATTGGTTTCTTTAATGATGCCTCGAATTAATTGACTGTCTAATACGATAGGATCATCTAAATCAAGGAAATCAATTTCAGGATAATCTTCAACATCCATCAAACGCAATTTAAATTCAGAGCGATCAGCTTTAATGACAATCAGTTTATCTTCAATCAATGCGAATTCAACGCGTTGAGAAACAATCTTTCGAATGATTTCAATGAGATACTTCCCAGGTATAGCAACTTTACCACCTTGCTTAATAGAAAGTGAATGATCATCGATGAGCACTTGGATCGCAACATCGGTATTGCTTGTTGTCAGTAAAATATGATCTTCATTGACTTCAAACTTGACGGCATAAAGAATGGGAAGAGGCGTCTTTGAAGGAAGACCTTTTTGGACGATAAGTAGTTGGTTGAGTAATACGTCACGATCGACACTAAAAATCATATGCGTGCTCCTTTATTTTCTTATTTCAATCTTTTAATTATTGTTGTTACAAATGTGGGTTTGTGGATAAATCGATTGATGGCTCTATATCGTATTTATTATACCACATTTTCCACATATTATAAACGCTTATTTTTTGTTAAATGCGTCAATCTTTTTTGTAATCGTATCGACAGCGATGCGTAATGCTGTATCTTGTTTTAAATCATTTTCAATCTTTTCACATGCAGCCAAGACGGTTGAATGGTCGCGATCACCAAAGAGAGAACCTATTGTTTTATAGGGAATGTTGTAACGAAGTTTGATCAGATACATCGCGATATGACGCGGTAAAATGTATTTTGAATGCCGCTTTTTCCCAATGAGATCTTCTAAGGTAATACCATAAAAATCACTGACAATGGATTGTATACGATCATAATTGTTTTCATTCAATGAATCACTCTTACGCTTAGTTTTCAGAAGAGGTTCTAAAGCCTCATTTACTGTTTCAATCGTCATGTCGAGATTGTTGGTTAAACAATAGAACAAGACACGTTTGAGGGCTCCTTCAAGCTCACGGATGTTTGTAACAAATGATGATGCGATGAATTCTAAGACATTTCCTGGAATATCATGGATGTCAGACGATTCAGACGCAAGTTTTCGTTTTAGAATTTCAATACGGTGTTCGAGATCTGGGACTTGAATATCGACAGTTAATCCTACTTCAAAACGTGAAGTCAAACGTGTCATGATATTTTTGAGTTCTGATGCAGGTTTATCACTGGTGATCACAATTTGCTTATTGGCTTGATAGAGATAGTCGAATAATTTGAAGAATTCCATCTGTGTCTTTGTCGCACCACCCATGATTTGGATATCGTCGACAAGCAAAATATCAATTTCTCGGTACTTCGCATTGAAATCTTCCATTTTTTCTTTTTTTAATAGGTTCGCGAAATCTTCGATAAAGCCATCTGCTTTCACATAAAGAACTTTCTTATTGATGTCTTGATCTAAAATGTAGTTACCAATCGCTTGCATTAAGTGCGTTTTACCTAGTCCTACATCACCAAAGATGTAAAGAGGGTTAGCAACAGCACCAGGTTGGTCAGCAACTTTCATCGCCATACGGAAGGCAAACATATTGGATTTACCCACAACGAAGTTGTCAAACGTATAAGTTGCATTCAAGTTACCTGGACGGTATTTTAAACTTAGATTGCGTTCAGGACTCACCAAGGTTTCTTCGGGGATCAGTTCTTGAGCGGTCACAAATTTAAAACGGATCGGTGCTTGGTTGTATTTTTGAGCAAGCGCATTGATTTTACCGAGATAAAGACGGTTAATGCGATTTTTAATAAATTCACTTGGGACTAAAACATAAACGTGATCGTTTGCGTACTTATGGGTAGACTTCAAAGGTTCAAAGACTTCCTGAAAAATGTCTTCGCTAAATGTCGTCTCAAGTTCATTCAAAATGCGCTGCCACAGCAGGTCGTAAGTGTTCATATAAAAACCCCTTATTTCATCGTATCAATAGGATATCATACTTACAAAAAAACGAGCGAAAAAGATATCCACAGTTTTTGTGGAAAACCAAAGAAGGAAGTGTGTGGACAAGTGGAAATCATGTGGAAAACTCGCCATATCTTACGTCTTTATTAAGCCATCAGTCGATTTTGCCCAGTTATCCACAAATCCACAAAAAAGTGGTTAAGTTATCCACATCATAAGATCAAATCAGATGATGGAAAAACGATGAAAAATCAAACAATTTTCTTTCTTCTCAAAAAACCGGGAAGACACATCTTCAAAAGCATAAAAAAAGCATCGTTTATGGTTGACAAACCAGGGGTCTTTATATATAATGAAAAAGCATGGTTTCGCAAGAAAGGTGGTTTTATTTGTGAAAAGAACATATCAACCAAGTAAGCTAAAACGCGTTAAGACCCATGGCTTTAGAGCGAGAATGGCTACTGCTAATGGTCGTCAAGTGTTAGCTCGTCGCAGATTGAAAGGCCGCGCAGCATTAACTGTTTAAATTGAATCTTTATTTTAAAAATACTTGGATTACTCGTTTAAAATAATAACACACGTTATTTTTTTGGGTAATCCTTTCTTTTTTAAAATACTTGAAAACCGATGAACAAGAGATATCGCATAAAGAAGAATAGCGAAATCGATGCGATCTTTAAACAGAAGGTTGTCAAAGGTGACAGTTATTTTGCTATTTATCAGACTGACGATCCAACAAGCGATCACTTTCGTTTTGCACTATCGATTGGTAAACGCTATGGTCATGCTGTAGCGCGTAACCTCGCTAAACGTCGCATACGAATGATTATCAGTGAGTTCAAAGACAACATTAAAAAACAAAAAGAAATTGTTGTTGTCATCAAACCCACGGTCTCTCAGTTGAGTTATCAGGACATGAAAACCAAATTAACCGTTCTATTTAAAAAATCTAAACTCATGGAGAACGAAAACAATGAAACGAATCATCTTTAGTTTGATGATGGTGGTATTAGTCTTCAGTTTAGCTGCCTGTGGTGGTGGAGCAGACCCTGTTGAAGTTGTGGTCTCTAACAACCCAGTTGGTGAAACAGGTGTATGGGAAAAACTCGTTTTTGATCATACCGAAGCTAACAGCATCGTCTTTAAAGGGGAAAATGGACTATCTTATTGGAGTCTATCCCAAAAAGGTGTCGGTACACTCGTCGAATATGATGGTGCACTTCCGACTAATGTACAAACAAACGCTGATGGTGTGAGAACCTATACCTACACCGTCTCAGATATTGAAACGTCCTTTCAGTTATATGTAAAGCCTGAAACGATTGTTGGTGATCCCGATGATATCGTGATGGTCGCCTTCCGTTATGTAAAGGACAACGTCCTTTATCAAATTGGTGAAACCTTTGATCCAACCGGTATGCTCATCTATGTGGTGAGAAGAGATGGTGATGTCACTGAACTTAAGGGTGAAGATGTCAAAGCTTCATTTGATGATCATGACTACTCTCCACTCGATGAAGATGGATTCAAAAATCAACATCAATATAACGTGACGTTCACGTATGAAGATTTCAGTCAAGACATCAATGTTTATGTATCAGGTGGTGAACGCCCCATCTCGAACAAGGACGCAACCTTCTTTGACTGGATCTTAGTCATTCCTGTTGCATTTATCATGAATTTCTTTGCAGGATTATTTGGAAACAACTTTGCTGTCGGTATTTTACTCACCACGATCGTGGTTCGTACACTCGCTTGGCCGATTTATGCGAAGAGCAACGACATGTCCATCAAAATGAACCTTGCACAACCCGATATGGCACGCGTCCAATCCAAATATGCAACCAGAAAAGACCCACAATCACAACAGATGATGCAAATGGAAATGATGCAGGTTTACAAAAAGCACGGCATCAACGTCTTTGGATGTCTTATGCCTTTCCTTCAAATGCCTATCTTCATCGCGATGTATGGTGTCGTTAGACGTATTACGCTTGCCGGTGGTATGTATACAGAAGGTGTCATCAACACCAACTTCTTAGGTATCAATCTAGCAAACGGTAACGATGGTATTATCGGTATGGTACTTGCAGGTTTAGTTGGTGGAACGATGTTCTTGTTACAACAGATTTCAATGAAGAAACCCGCGTACGCGAAGAATACGGGCCGTCAAAACTTAAATCCACAAGCTCAACAAACCGAAAAGACAATGAAATATGTCAGCTACTTCATGGTCATCATGATGGCATTCGCTTCATATTCATCAAATGCGCTTGCACTTTACTGGATTTTCGGTAACATCTACTCCTTAGGTCAAACACTCGTGAATCGTAAGCTGAACGAAAAGAAACACGAAACATTAAGACAAAAACAAATATTGGGGTGAAGATATGAACTTAAAACGTGTCGAATTTGAAGCTAAATCCTTGCAGGAAGCTGAAAAAATGGCTGTAGAACAGCTAAAATTGCAGAAAGATAAGATCAAACTCACCGTCTTAAAAGAAAAGAAGGGTTTACTCGGTTTTGGAACCTCAGCCTTCTATGAAGCCACACCAAACATTAATTTAGCAACAGAAGGTAAGGTTTACCTTGAAAACATCTTAAAGACGATGGGCATTAAGACTCGCATGGAAGTCAGAACATTAAGCGAAGGTGAAGAAATTCATTATCATATCGAAAGTGATGAAAACGCACTTTTGATTGGCCGTGAAGGACGCACATTACTCGCTCTTCAATTCATGCTCAGAAATTACTTAAATCTTTTTGTTGATGATCATTTGATTGTTGCTCTTGACATTGGTAATTATCATGAAAACAGAAAGAAGCAACTTGAAATCCTTGCAACCAAGACCGCCAAAGAAGTTGCTCAAACACGAATTGCTGTTAAATTAGATCCTATGAATGCCTTTGACCGCCGGATCATTCACACCAAGCTTGCTGAATGGCGTGATGTGACGACCGAATCTGAAGGTGAAGGCGAACAACGCGCACTCGTGATTAAACCTAAAAAATAATGAATCAAATGCCGAGATTTCGGCATTTTTCATTTTTTGAAGATGATAGAGCCGTGATATAATAAACTCAAGCAGGTGATGGTTTTGAAGTTGATGTTTGCAGCAAAGATCAAAAGTAGAAAAAGACGGAGAATCACAGTAGGCAAAGTTCTCAAAACATTGCTCATCCTCATTTTAATGGGGATGGTTTATTCATTGGGGATTGCAGTAGCTGAAAACATTCAAGTTGATCGCGCAATCGAAGATTTTAAGGATAGAAGTACGTTTGTTGAAGAAGTTACGATTGAATATAGTTTAGGGAACTATCAGACGAGAAGATACTATGAGGTTTCACGTGAAACATCATATGAATTACAAGATACACGTAGTGTATTTTATAATGATACAAAAAAATTTCTTGGTCAAAAAGGAGATATCTTTGTTTCTCAAGACTCACCCTTTCCTTTTACAGCATGGGCTCATCTTTTTATCAGTTATTATTTTGGAGGGCACGCTGCAATCAATAATGGAAATAATCGATTTATCGAAGCTGTTGGATTCCCACAAGGTGATGAAACGATATTAGACTTTATCTTACATCCAGGAAATGAACCCCATAATTTCAGTGCAACCGTCAGCAATTCCTATACGAATTACTGGCTCAATCCAGTTTATCGCACAGAAAGTGATCCTGAATATCCTTATTATGGCACACGTTATCGCAATGAATTTATCGGTCTTCGTGTCAAAAATATCACCTCTGAACAGATCGATGGTGCTGTGAATTACGCACAAGATAAGGTTGATAAGAATCTCTACAATTTCCTATTTTTCCTTGATATGGAATACAAATTTTATTGTACTGATCTCGTCAGCCGTGCATACCAAAGTGTCATGGTCGACGAAAATAGACAAAAGAACTACTCACGTGCACTTAATGATGATCGGTTCATCACATCCGTGAACGATTTAATACTCTCAGATGAAACATACATGATTTTTTATGTCGAATACATCGATGAGATTTGGCATATCTATTATTTAGAAGATTTGGAGGGGTAAACATGTTAGACTATTTTATTCTCGGTGCAATCATCATTCTTATCGGACTCGTTTTCGTTTTAATCATCAAAATGAACAAAAACAAGCCGCTTCCACCCGATCTAACCGGATTTCTTTCCTCACAAGCTGATCTTAAAGTTCATCTTCAAAAGGAATATGCAGAATTTCGTTATCAGTTATCACAAATGATCCATGAATCGGGTAAAACATCACTCAAAGATTTAACAGAGTTTAAAGAAACGATGATTCGTCAAATAGAGCTTAAGTTTAAAGATATCAATGAAAAAGTTGATCTAAGACTCGGTGAAGGCTTCGATAAAACGAATAAGACGTTTACCGATGTCGTTGAACGGTTGACAAAAATTGATGAAGCTCAAAAGAAGATTGAATCACTCTCTAACGAAGTTGTTTCCTTAAACGACTTACTAAAAGGTCAAAAAACGAGAGGAATCTTCGGAGAAGTTCAACTTTATCAACTGCTTTCAGCTGTTTTAGGTGACAACACAGAACTCTATGAGAAACAAAAGACACTCTCCAATAAATCAATTGCAGATGCTGTGATCTATGCACCAGAACCCATCGGTATGGTGGCTATTGACTCGAAGTTCCCTCTTGAAAATTACAAACGTATGACCGATCGAAACCTAGGTGAAGCTGATCGTCTTCAAGCAACGAAAGACTTTAAGAAAGATGTCAAAAAGCACATTGATGACATCAAAAACAAATACATTATCTTTAATGAAACTGGCGATCAAGCATTTATGTTTGTTCCTGCAGAAGCCATTTTTGCTGAAATATCTGCGTATCACGAAGAGTTAATTGAGTATGCAGCCAAAAACAAAGTATGGCTTGTATCTCCGACGACACTGATCTCAACACTATCGATGATCCAAATGGTGGTTCGTAACCTTGAACGCGATAAACAAGCGAAAGTGATTGTTGAAGAACTTAAAAAACTAGGCGAAGAATTCAAACGTTATGTTGAACGCTGGGATAAACTTAAAAAATCGATTGAAACGGTCTCTAAAACCGCAGACAGTGTCCACACGACAAGTACGAAAATCTCAAAGAAATTTCAACATATATCAGAAGCTAAATTTATTGAACTTGATGATGAAGAAGACGAAGAATTACTCGAAACAGATGAAGCCCAATCCGATTGACAAATCGCATAATGAAGGGTATAATAATCTAGAAATCGATGAAAAGAGAGTAACGCTCATCCGCTTCGCATAGCGAGTCGGGAACTGGTGAAAGCCCGAACGAATGGTGACGTGAAAAACACTTGGAGAGATGGAAGAAATTCTTTATAAAGAATAGTAGAACCATCCGCGACCCGCGTTAAAGGTTTTGAGGGCTAGAATATTTTTCTAGAACTAAGGTGGTACCGCGTTATTTGACGTCCTTAGACAACTAAGGGCGTTTTTATATTGAAGGAGGATATCCATGGAAACAACAGTTAAACAGATTTACAGAGAAACCGAGACATTACTTGGAAAAACACTTGAAATCTACGGTTGGATTCGCAATCACCGTGCTCAAAAAGAGTTTGGTTTTATCAATTTCCACGATGGAACATTTTTTGAAACGCTTCAAGTCGTGTATGAAGAACAAAAGATCGATAACTTCAAAGACGTTCAAAAATTTAGAGTGGGTAGCGCCATCATGGTCAAAGGTGAACTCATCTTAACCCCTGATGCGAAACAACCTTTTGAAGTCAAAGCACTTCATATCGAACTTTTAGGCGATTCACCTGAAGATTATCCCATTCAACCCAAGCGTCATACGCGTGAATTTTTAAGAGAGGTTGCGCATCTACGTGCGAGAACCAACCTTTTCCACGCTGTTTTTAGAATTCGTTCGGTTGCTGCGATGGGTATTCATGAATTCTTTCAATCCAAAGGCTTTATTTACACGCATACACCGATCATTACAGGAAACGATGGTGAAGGTGCAGGTCAAATGTTTAGCGTCACCACACTTCCACTAGAAAACATCCCGTTTAACGAAGAAAAGAAAGTGGATTTTAAGAAGGATTTCTTTGGTAAACGTGCAAACTTAACCGTCACCGGACAACTTGAAGCTGAAACATTCGCGCTCGCTTTCAAAAACGTCTACACCTTTGGACCTACATTTAGAGCTGAAAATTCAAACACCCTACGTCACGCATCTGAATTTTGGATGATTGAACCCGAAATGGCGTTTGCTGATCTTGAAAAGAACATGCAAGTTGTGGAAGATATGGTGAAATTCTTAATACGCTATGTCTTTGAAAAGTGTCCTGAAGAAATGGTCTTCTTTGATAAGTTCGTTGAACCCGGTTTAACGGATCGTCTTCTTAATGTGTTAAATAGTCCATTTGCACGCGTTAAGCATAAAGAGGCTATCGATATTTTACTTGCAAGTGGTGTTAAATTTGAGAATACGCCACGCCATGGTCAAGATATCAACACAGAGCATGAGAAGTATTTAACGGAGAAACACTTCAAGTCACCCGTCTTTGTGATTGACTGGCCAAAAGATATCAAAGCATTTTATATGCGCATGAATGATGATGGGCAAACGGTTGCTGCAATGGATTTACTCGTTCCAGGTTCAGGAGAACTTGTTGGTGGTTCGCAAAGAGAAGAAAGACTTGATTATTTGATCAAACGTATGGATGAACTTCATATACCAAAAGACGATCTTGAATGGTATCTCGATCTACGTCGCTATGGCGGATGTGTACACTCGGGATTCGGTATGGGATTTGAACGGCTGATCATGTATCTGACAGGTGTCGAAAATATCCGTGATGTTATTCCATTTCCACGCACACCCAAAAACTGTGAATTTTGAGAGGTCGCAAGACCTCTTTCTTTTTATATAAAAGAAAGAAAAAATCTCTTCTTCTTCATCTTTATTTCATAAAATCGGGCATCTTTGATTGACAAACCATTGTCCTCATACTATAATGTAATTACCCCTAAAAGCGCTTTCAGAAAAGTCGTTTGAAAAAAAGGCGTAAATTTGGAGAATTGAACCACAAGTTTTCATTGTAATTTCAAGGTTATTATTATATAATACTTGTGTTGAGGTGAAGAGTTGAATGTATCCAAATCTAACCGAAATTCGAACACTTTTTTTGGAAACGACCACCATCGTTTTTTTCATATTCAAGACATAAGTGCTTTTGGGATACCAAGAGTACTTTTATTTTATAAAAAGTAAAAACAAGACAACTAAAGGAGTTTAGGATCACATGGAGATCAGATTAGAGAATTTATCGAAAATATTTGTCGATAAGACCGGTAAAGAAACACGCGCTGTGGACCAAATGGATTTGGTCATTCCCTCAGGAAAGCTCGTCGGATTGCTTGGACCATCGGGTTGTGGTAAAACAACAACCTTATTTATGATTGCAGGTTTACACAAACCTACAGCAGGTAAGATTTTCTTTGGTGATGAAGATGTAACCAAGCTATCATCAGACAAGAGAGGAATTGGGCTCGTTTTCCAAAACTATGCACTCTATCCCCATATGACTGTTCGTCAAAACATCATGTTTCCTCTTGAAAATCTCAAGATTGAGCGTGAAGAAGCGGTTGCTCGCGTCATCGAAATGGCGAAACTTGTCGGTATTGAAGATCAGCTCGACAAAAAGCCTGGTCAGCTCTCAGGGGGACAACAACAACGTGTTGCGATTGCACGCGCTCTTGTTAAAAAGCCCAAAGTACTTCTCTTAGATGAACCCCTATCCAACTTGGATGCACGCTTGCGTCTTCAAACAAGAGAAGAAATTAAGCGTATTCAAAAAGAAACAGGTATTACGACTGTATTCGTAACCCACGACCAAGAAGAAGCGATGAGTATTTCTGATGAAATCGTCGTCATGAATTTTGGTGTCACCCAACAAAAAGATGTTCCACAAAAGGTTTATACAAATCCCCATAACCTGTTTGTTGCTAAATTCCTAGGAAACCCACCGATTAACGTGGTTCGTGGCGAAGTCAAAGAAAACAAACTTTACATCAATGGCGTTCTATTCGGTGATAAGAAAGCTCCTGATGGAAATTATGAAGTTGGTCTAAGACCTGAAGACTTCAGAATTGATAAAGTCGGTTTAAAAGTTGAACATCCAGAAGTTGAAATTATTGGACGTGATACCATGATTCGCTTTAACATTGGTGACACACAAATCCGTGCCCTCGTTGACTCTGAATCTTATAATGAATCCAATGAGATCATTTTGACTGTTCGCAGTAACAAGATCCATCTCTTCAATCTCGAAAGTGGTGACGTCGTACGATGAAAAACACACTCTTAAACTGGGTGTGGAGCGTACGTAATGTCTTTCAACGATTAAAAGAGAAGCTCCACCTCAATTTCAATCTTCCAACCTGGGTGAAAGCTTTAATTTATCTTTCACCAGCACTGTTATTGTTATCACTCTTTACATTCTATCCCATTCTGAACGCGTTCCGTTTAGTCGTTTATACGGGCTATCAATTGATCAGAGATGTGGATGGTGTATTAAGAGAAAGTATTACCGGATATACATTATTTGGTAACTTTGCGAAAGTATTATCCGCAGATAACTTCATTTTGCCATCGTCACACACGACATCCAGTATCTTATTAAATACGTTGGCTATTGTTTTTATCTCGGTTCCAATCTCGATTTTACTCAGTTTATTTGTTGCAGCTACCTTAAACTCAATTAAGCCTTTAAAGAGTTTCTTCCAAACGATTTACTTCCTTCCCTATATCACCAATACGCTTGCAATCGGTCTTGTCTTCGCTTATATGTTCAAAAGCGGAGAAACCGGAATCGTTAACCAGTTCTTTATGCTCTTCGGAGTAGAACCCGTATCATGGATTGAACGTGGAGCAACCTACTGGCGAGCAATGACCGTACTTATTGCCTTTGGGGTTTGGGATGGTATGGCCTTTAAGATCATGGTCTTCATGAGTGGTATGCAAGGTATTGACCAACAATACTATCAAGCAGCCTTAATCGATGCGACACCCAAACGTCGTATCTTCACACGAATCACTGTTCCCATGATTTCACCGATGATCTTCTATATCGTTGTCACCTCAGTCATTGGCGCATTTAAGACCTATTCGAGCGTTGTTGCCATCTTTGGAGACACAGCAACACCTGATGGTGCGAACTATAACTTAAAGACCATCGTCTTCCACATTTATGACTATATCTATAGTGGTGAAGACCTCTCCTTAGCTGCAGCAGCTTCGATTATTTTGTTCGCGATTATTCTTGCACTCACACTCGTTCAAATGTATGTGGGCAAGAAACGCGTTCACTACTAGGAGGATGGCGACATGAACAAAGAACAAGTCAGACAGATCAAACGCTTTGAAAATATTATTCATGCGGTTGATGCCCTCTTCTTAGTCATTTATGTAGGTCTATTCATTTACTTATTTGCACAGATTATTGTTCCCACAACACCACCTGAAACGTTTACCAATTATGAATACACCATCTTTGGTATGGATATCGACACGTTCGTATTAAACACGTGGATGAGTTATTTAGCAATCTTTATTATCATCACATTCCCACTGACCTTCATTAACGTGAAGAAAACGAAGTTTAGAGAGTTTTATGAATACAATCACCATGTAGCAACCAACTATGTCGTGAATGCAGTCATTTCACTCTTCGTCTTAAATCCTATTTCAGCCGTGCTTAAAGTGATTGCTGCTCGACGAATCTTACTAGAATCCGAAAACTATGGATTTAAAGAAGCGCTGAAAAGAATTGGTCAAGGCATCAAGAATATCTTCAAGAAAAAAGAGAAAATTACCGAAGAAGAAGATAGCGACTTAAAACGTGCAATTCGTCGACAAACTGTGGTTCAGTTTACGCGCATGTTCTTCTCATACCTCTTCTTATCGATTGTTGCACTCATGATTTTCATCCCATTCTATTGGATGATTTTAACGGCTCTGAAGACCTATTTCGAAAGTAACTTGACATTAACACCACGTTTCTTCATTTCTCTATCTGAAATGCAATGGATGAACTTCAAGTACGTTTTAGAAGAAGTTGATTTTAGTCAATACATCAGAAACACGCTCTTTGTGGGTGTGATGTCAACGATTGGTACGATTTTCACGACCGTTCTCGCCGCGTTTGCGTTTGCACGTTTAGAGTTTAAAGGAAGAGATACCCTATTCTCAGTCTTATTAATGACGATGATGATTCCAGGTGAACTCTACATCTTAACCAACTTCTTAACAGTCAGCCAAGCTGGTTTTGGATGGATCGGTGGCGAAACAGGAACCAATTCCTATTTCCTTGCGATGATCATTCCATTTATGACATCAGTGTTCTACATTTTCTTCTTAAGACAAACCTTTAAGCAAATTCCTGAAACACTCTATAAAGCAGCAAAGGTTGATGGATCATCAGACTTCAAGTATTTAACTCGCGTGATGATTCCTATTGCTGGCCCAACGATTTTCACGATTACGATTTTATCGGTGATCGGTTCATGGAATGCCTTCATTTGGCCTCGTTTGATTACATCCGTTGGTGATGTCAACGAAGGTCGTGGTTTCTGGTTGATCTCAGCTGCGCTTCGTGATGCTGACTTCTTCACATCAGGAACCAACCCACGTGTCATGTTCAACATGCAGATTGCAGCGAGTGCGATTGTAACCATTCCGCTCATTGTCGTCTTCTTGTTGCTGAGAAAATATATTATGTCTGGCGTCGGTAGAAGCGGGACAAAAGGATAAAGAGGAGGAAAAGAATGAAAAAAATATTTTCATTTGTATTACTTCTTGCAGGACTCTTAAGTTTAGCAGCCTGCGTTGAAGTTAGAAACACGGCACCACGCTTAGTTGGTGTTCAAGGTGAAATCACTATCACATATGGTGATCCGTTCGATCCGCTTGATGGCATCACAGCGGAAGACGATGCGGATAAAGACTTGACCAATGCGATCGAACTTGAAGGATGGAATCCTGCATGGTTAGAAGATCCAAGAGGTGGTCAATACAGTTACTCGATTTACGTCGAAGACACAGGTGGTCTGTTCGCACGTCAACAAGTTTCACTCACGATTATTGGTAACGTTCAACAAACCGTATCGTTACTCTATGTTCAAGAAGCACAGACCTATTACATCGGTTCAAGACCTTATGATCCACTTCGCGGTGTTCAAGCGATTGATACCATCAATGGAGCAGAAAATCCCATTGATTTGACCGATGAAATCGAAGTCATTGATCTACCCAACTTGACACGTCCAGGTCGCTTCACTTATCAACTTCGCGTTGAAAACGAATGGGGTGCATCAGCAACTAAATCTGTCGCATTGACAGTTAGACCCGCTGTGACAAACATCCCAACCACGTTGACCTCTGATCCCATCACGATTACGTTATGGCATTCAAACGGTTCAACCATCGAAGGTGCACTCAATTTATATGCAACCCAGTTCAAAGAATTGTATCCCAATATCACAGTTCAGATTGTCAAGAACGGTGAAAACTATGATGCACTTCGTCAAAATACGGTTTCCGCGATTAAAGGTGGTACACTGCCCAATATCGTTCAAGGTTATCCTGACCATGTGGCTGAATACATCACCAACAACGCTGTGATTTCATTAAATCCATATATTGATCACTCTGTATGGGGATTTGATCCAGCGGTTGAAAACGATAAGTTTGAAGATATCCTTTGGAAGTATCGTAATGAAAACAGCCAATATACAGCAGATGGTGATTTCTTCTCACTTCCATTTAATAAGTCAACAGAAGTCATGATCTATAACCAAGATGCAGTGGATGCCCTCATTACAGCGGGTAAGATTACATCGTTCCCAGAAACATGGCAAGATTTATTTGCGATTGCAAATGAATTTGAAGCGATTGCACCAGGTTTCATTGATTCATATGGTAGCAAACTCGGTTTAACATCTGCTGAAATTGCACTTGCGAAAACACAATTTGTTCCTTATTCTTATGACTCAGAAGAAAATGCGTTCATCACCTTGATCCGTCAATGGGGTGGTGCGTATACAACGATCAATAGTGAACGTGGTGGTGTTGCACTTTACAACTCAACACAAGCAACCGCAATGCTTACCTACTTCAATACACATCGCGATAAGCTCACATTACCCGCAAACTGGCTATCTGATTATGCATCTGATATTTTCAAGAAGGGTCAAACCTTTATGACAATCGGTTCAACCGGTGGTGCATATTACAACACGCCAGCGATTGTAGGTGGCGAATACCTGTTCAATTTTGAAGTGGCACCTATTCCTTATAATAAGGATCTTCCACAAAATCGTACAGCGATTCAACAAGGTACCAATATGTCTTTAACCAATTCAGGTACGGATCAGCAAAAACTTGCGTCTTGGTTATTCTTGAAGTTCTTAAATAGCCAACAAGTTCAACAAGACTTTACATTAAAGACCGGTTATCAACCCACACGTCAATCCGTGTACAATGATACACCTTATCAAACATTCATGAATGGATTCGCACAAGATGGCATAACCGCACTTGAAGGTGAAGATTTGATGCGTTCTAAGGCAGCACGCGCAGCAGCATTGCAGTCAGAGATTCTATTCTTCGACCAAGCATTTGTTGGATCATCAGCGATTCGTGAAGCTGTTGGATTAACATTTAAACGTATTATTTTACCCACAGAATCAGACACTGTCGAAAATGCTTTGGCATATGCTGTTTCTGAAGCTCGTCGTCTATTAGGAACAGAAAATGTTTCTTGACAATAGAAATCAAAAAAAATCTATAGGAGGATTTAGATGAAGAAGACACGCGTACTCTTAGTAGTACTCTTGGCATTATTTATCGGCTTTTTGACAGCATGTACCTCGACTGAAGATTTACTCAATGCTGCAAAAGACGAACTCGTTGCAGAATATGCCGAAACGATCGCGGATGAAGATTACGAAGTTACTGGTAACCTTGATCTTTTGACTGAAATCGGTGATGCAACAGTGAGCTGGACCTCAAGCAATACCGCAATCATAACGACTGCCGGTGTTGTCACTCGCCCAGAAGCTGACACGGTTGTAACGTTAACCGCAACCATCACAATTGATGGCGAAACTTTAACGCATCAATTCAGAGTGACCGTGAAAGCTGTTGAATTGACAGTGGCTCAACGCTTAGATGCTGCAAAAGCATTGCTTGTCGCAAACTATGCGAATACCATTGGCGATGACGAATATGTTGTCACTGCGAACCTGGCATTGGTCAGTGTGATCGGTGAAGCAACTGTATCATGGGCAACCAGTGATGCAACCATCATCACCACTGCTGGTGTTGTCACACGTCCAAGCTTTACAGTAGGTGATCAAACAGTGACCTTAACTGCAACACTCACCATCAGCAGCCAAACTGTGACACAAATCTTCTACGCATTCGTTCAAGCAAACGATGAAACCGTTGCAGAACGTCTAGACCGCGCATTAGCATTTGTCACCACATTCCCAGCTGTTGAAGGTATTACCGGTGTTGAAGATTGGCTAGAATTCCCAACCAGCGTTGTGTTTGAAGAACAAACATACACTGTATCTTGGGTTTCTGATAAGCCTGACTTCCTTGCGATTGATGGTACAGTAACTCGCCCAGCTTCTGGTGCAGCCAATGAAACCGTCATCATGACAGCAACCATCACCGAAGGTACAACCACACGTTCAATGGATGTAGAATTTGTTGTCTTCGCTTACGAATCTTCGAAGTTACTGGATTCTATCGCTGATATTTATGCAGAAGAAGCAGGTACTTATGTGAAGTTTGAAGGCGTCACCGTGATCGGTAAGATGACCGCAGGTTTCTTCATTAGTGATGGCACAACGATGCTCTACATTTATGACTCTTCAACCTTATATAATAATGTTGTTATCGGTCAAGTGTATGATATTGAAGGTGTCTATGGTCTATATTATAGTGCACCACAATTAGCCAATGATGCAACTCGTCCATTGACTGCAACCGCATCTACTGCAACTCCAGCATCTATGAATGGTACGCCATCAACTGTTGCAGAAGCAATCGGCGATAAGCCAACACCATCTGGATCAAACCTCATGGTTTATGATTACTTAGCTATTACAGGTAAGATTGTTGTTGATAGTAGAGAAACTGTTGACGTTGGTCGTTATAACACCTTCTTGGTTGACACAACGTTCACAGGAACTGAAGTCATTAAGACTTTAGCATCTGGTAAAGCTACCGAATACAATACTCCAGCAATCGTTATTTATTATCAATCTCCCAATAAGGCTGCTGTTGAAGCACTTAATGGTAAAGAAGTCACCATCAACATCCTTCTTTATGGATGGAGAACTGACCGTAACATTTGGTACGCTGTTTACTTAGGTGACGGTACAGATATCGAAGTTGCATTCGCAACCGATGCTGAAGCTGTTGCCGCAGTCAAGACTGCATTAACATTACCAGCGACCATCGTTTCCGCAACTACCTTAGATTTACTCGATGCACAATATGGCGCAACCGTTACATGGGCATCAAGTAATGAAGCTGTGATTAACCCAACAACCGGTGTGGTTACACCTGTTGATGGACAACAAGTCACCGTAACATTAACTGCAACCATTACGAAGAATGCAGCAACTGATACCAAGGTATTCACCATCAAAGTCGGCGAACTCCCCATGAGCACTATTCTACAAGTCATCGATGCAGCCAATACAACCGAAATTAAGACCAAGGGTGTTGTCACTGCAGCTGAATACTACAGAACATTCTTCATTCAAGATGCAACTGGCGGTATCGCTATCTACACATCTGATGCAACCATGCTTGCTACCTTAACCGCTAATATTGGTAAAGAAGTTGTTGTGATTGGTACACGTGCTACATTCAGTGGCATGAGACAAATTAGCCCAACATCCATTACGACATCAGATGCTGTTGTGACATTACCAGATGCAGTTAACGTTGATGAAGTCGCATTAGATTCAACAGCAATGTTACCTTATCAAGGTCGTCTCGTGTCTATGACCCAACTTTACATTAGCGCACGCGCAGTAGACCAATTCAATAACGTCACATTAACATTGAACCGTCTTGTTGAAGGTAAGACGATTACCATGAAGTGGGATTCAAGAAAAGCTCTTTCTACTGCTGCAGCAGCAATCCTTGCGGATCTACAAGTTGGCGATACAATCAATATTACCAACGTATTAGCTTGGAGCAATAATCCATACTTCTACTTCACCGATACAACCATCGTCACTGAAGTTACACTCAATGACGCAGGTAAAGTTGCTCTTGATGCAGCAGCATTATCAATTGCAGCAACCATGACTGAAGCAGGTACATTAACATTACCAGTCACAGGTACCAATGGTTCTACGATTGCTTGGACATCTAACAATGCGCTTATTGACGCATCTACCGGTGCTGTTACAATGCCAGAATCTGGTCAAGTGACTGTCACTTTAACCGCAACCTTAACACTCAATGCAGCTGAAAAAGTTGTGACATTTGATATCGTGTTAGG
>ERZ795032.242-NODE-242-length-75079-cov-6.089105_pt1 | contig 75079 bp, 58 predicted proteins | sample MGYA00375124_ERZ795032 | MGnify/ENA primary metagenome ERZ795032 (study PRJEB30167, sample SAMN05720154) | activated sludge metagenome | isolation source: Anaerobic digester | place: China | collected 2015-12-16 ... | reverse complement strand
TTATATCACAGAGGTTCCTTTTTGTATTTACCCAAAACTATTTTACACGAAGTTTCTACAATTTCTAATTGGAAAATAGGGATTGAGTGTGATATAATAAAAAAAGTGAGAAAGGAAGTGTGAACATGATTACAAAAAACCAAGCAAAAGAGATTTTAAATGCTGGTCTTGCTTATGGAGCAGATTTTGTTGAATTGTATTTTGAAGACACAATCAATCAGTCGATTGAATGTAGTGGCGGGTTGATTCAAAAGTCGAATACTGCAAAAGTATCTGGAGTAGGGATTCGAGTACTAAAAGAAGACAAAGAAATCTATGGGTATACCAACAATTTAAACCACGATCATTTGATTAGTCTAGCAACTTCGTTAGGGGAAGGATTCTTGGGTTCAAGAATCACGGAGGCTAAAGAATTAGTTGCTATACAAAAACCAATACATACCAAAATAAGAAAACATCCACTCTTAGTAAGTAGCAGTGAAAAAACAGCATTGGTGAAAGAATTATACGAAGGGGCAAAAACATACAGTGATGAAATAACCCAAGTAGTCGTCAATTTGGTTGATAAAATCCAAACGATTTGGATTTTTAATAGCGATGGATTATTCGCAACCGATGAACGAACCAATTCTAGAATTTCAGCACAAGTAGTGGCCTCAGCAAACGGAATTATGGAAACTGCTACCGATAATTTTGGTAAGAACCAAGGCTATGAAATGTTTGAAGAAATCAACTTAACCGAATTTGGGCGAAAAATCGCAGAATCCGCCGTGACTATGTTGCACGCACCAGAAATGGTGGGACAAGTCTTGCCCGTTGTCATTCACAATGCTTTTGGTGGTGTGATCTTACATGAGGCTTGTGGACATAGTTTAGAAGCAACCAGTGTTGCGAAAAACTTAAGTGTATTTTCAAATAAACTTGGTGAAAAAATTGCTTCGGATATCGTAACTGCGGTCGATGATGGAACAATTGAGGATGCTTGGGGAAGTTTAAACATTGATGATGAAGGAACCCCAACAAGACGTAATGTCTTAATTGAACATGGAATTTTGAAATCGTATTTAATTGACAAACGAAACGCAAGAAAAATGAAGTCATTATCAACAGCATCGGCTCGAAGAGAATCTTATAAATTTTCTCCAACTTCAAGAATGACCAATACGTTCTTTGAAAATGGCAAAGACACATTTGAAGACATCATTAAATCAACCAAATATGGATTGTTTGCTAAAAAAATGGGTGGAGGATCTGTTCTACCGACAACTGGTGAATTTAATTTCGCTGTCAACGAAGGATATATGATTGAAGATGGTAAAATTACGCATCCTGTACGAGGAGCGACCTTGATTGGAAGTGGATCGGATGTCTTATTAAAGATTGATGCCATCTCGGATAATCTAAGTTTTGGTCATGGGATGTGTGGATCACTATCTGGTTCGATTCCTGCAAACGTAGGTCAACCAACGATTCGTGTCTCTAGCATGACGGTTGGTGGAAGAGGAGGAAAGTAACATGGATTTTGAAAAAATTGTAACTCGTTCCAAAGAAGTCGGAATTGAAGATATCGAAATTTATGCGGGAACTTCAATTGGAACATCAATCTCACTATTCAATGGTGAAGTAGATAAGTTTACCGTCAAAGATTTAGAAGTTGTGTCAATTCGAGGAATTTATCAAGGGAAAATGGGGTATATCACAACGGAAAAACTAAGTGATGATGACATCGATTCGTTGTTAGAGTCACTCAAACAAAATGCCTTGATGATTGAAGCAAAAGAAGAATCCATTATTTATGAAGGGTCGAAAGAGTATCGACTGCTTCCTCACAAAGAAAATCCTTTCTTAAAAGTATCTTCCGCTGAGAAAATAGAACTCTTAAAAACACTAGAAAAATCAATCAAAGAAACTGATCCAAGAATCAAGCAAGTATCGAATTGTTCGTATTCAGAGTCAGTTTCAGAGGTTCGAATCATCAATTCCAAAGGATTGAATCTAAAAAAATCAGATTTTTATGGTTTTATGATGGCAGCTGGAGTTGCTAGAACAGAAAGTGAAGTTACTAGTGTATTTGATTATCAAATCAAGGATAATTTTACTTCTTTTGATCCAGTTTCTCTTGGTCAAGAGATCGCAAAAGCAACTGTAAGTAAATTAAACGCCGATACCGTAGCATCCAAATCCTACCCAGTGGTACTGAAAAATGATGTTGTTGCGGATTTGATTGGGGCGTTCAAAGGAATGTTTTCCGGAGAAATGCTATTTAAAAACCTAACACTGTTAAAAGGAAAAGAAAACACCCAAATCATGGGTGAAAACATATCAATCATTGATGATCCGTTCTTAGAAGAAGGACTTTCTAAATCATCGTTTGATGATGAAGGTGTTGCATGTAACGAGTTTGAAGTGGTAAAGGACGGCGTTTTCAAAGGATTTATGCATAATCTAAAAACGGCTAAGATCTTTAAAACGAATCCAACCGGTCATGGATTCAAACCATCTATTTATGCATCTGTTGGGGTTGCTCCTACGAATTTATATTTAAAACCAGGAACAAATGAGTTTGATGCATTGCTAGAAGGCATTGAAGAAGGTATTTACATTACTCAAGTTGAAGGATTGCACGCCGGAATTGATCCTGTATCTGGAAGTTTTAGTTTGAAATCAAGTGGGTTTTTAATTGAACAAGGAAAACTTTCAAGAGCGGTCAAATTGATTGTAGCGAGCGGGAAATTCTTAGAACTATTCAATCAAGTTGAACAAATTGGGAACGATTTGCGTTTTACGTATAGTGGAATCGGTGCACCATCCATAAAAATTAAACAATTACAAATTTCAGGTAAGTAATGAAAATGAGGAGTATGACATACTCCTCATTTTTTATAATAACTTAAATGAATCAAACAATTGTGTGAAACGCACCACTTTGATGCCATGAACATTGGTTTTTGGTTCTAAAATGACCATTTCTGATTCGTTTACCCATTGTAACAAGTTATGAGCATCTGGGTAGACAATTAATACTTTCTTGATTTTACCAGATTCCATTTTAGGATCAAACAACACAAAAGAACTGAGTTCTGGAATTGGTTTCTTTTTGGTGAATGTTTTTCCTGGACGTTTTCCACCACCATAATGAATTTGCCATGATGTTTTATTATAACTGACGAGTTCGCCCGCAATCGGTAAGGTTAAAACCTTAATAAAATACCTTGTATCATCAATTTGAAAATAAAAATCATACGATTTTTTGTGAGAATCAATGACTTTAGCATGGATGTATTCTTGTTTTAAAAATTCATTTACCTTCACTTTTACCTTGTTTAAATTGCGTTTTGGTAACACGTGTTCAACATAATAAAAAAGTAGTACAAGAACGATGAATAGAAAAATTGAAAAATATATTGGATTTTGTATGATTGCTAATACCATAATTTAAATTCACCTCGTACTAATTATACCATAAAAGTTGAGACTCACACATCGTGAAAATAAATAAAATTTTACATTCTAATAGAAAATGTATGAAAACACAAGAAACAGTTGTTTGAAATTAAAAAAATATTGTGATAATGTAAAGATAAGAATCTTTTAAAAGATTTTAAATTGGTCGAAAGGGGACTACACATGAACAAAACAATCAAACTTTTTTTCGCATCACTGATTGTTTTCGTTGGATTTGGATTATCAGGGTGTGACGTGATTGAACAATCACAAGTTACATCAATATCCGTTGATAGTTCGACAATCCAAAACCTGGAAATGGGAGATTTTAATATTAGTGACATCAAGATCGTACTACATAAAGCTGATGGCACAACCCAAAGCATTCCACTGACAACCGCCATGCTTAGTGAAACTGATATTCAAAAGATGTCGATCGCAGGAAATCACACGATAACAATTAAGTATGGGACACACGAAACTACAATCGAAGTGACCATACAAGGAACAGAACTAGAACTACGCTTAAGTACGGTTTATTTGCTTGGAGTGACATCGAATCAAATAACTGGTACCTATGATGAATGGTTGGCTTCGATTACCGGACCTGCAGGTATCGGAATCAAAGAAGCAACCATCAATAGTGCGGGACATTTAATCATTACATTGACAAATGATGAGACCATCGATGCTGGTGCGGTAATAGGTCCAAGTGGTCAAAATGGAAATCAAATCGAATTGCAAGCAACGTCTACACACATTCAGTGGAGACTTGAAGGGGATACTGAGTGGGTCGACTTGATTGAATTAGAGACTTTAGAAGGAACAAGCGGTACAGATGGAGAAAATGGTCTTGGAATTAAAACCGTCACCATTAATATCTTAGGCGAATTAATTATTACTTTTGACGATGATACCGAACTAAATGTTGGTGTTGTTGTTGGCACAAATGGTACTGATGGAATTAATGGTGTTGATGGCAAAGATGGTGCCAATGGAATTTCCATCACCAATGCTTCCATTAATCAAAATGGTCAATTAATTATAACACTTTCAAATGAACAAACAATCAATGCAGGAAGCATCATCGGTCCAAAAGGAGATGATGGCGTTGATGGCAAAGAAGTCATGTTGCGAGTGAGCGAAGGCTTTATCCAATGGAAATACGATGCTGATTTGGAATGGGATAATTTAATTTCCCTCACAGTATTAACTGGACCTATGGGACCAAATGGTACTGACGGAACAAACGGAATCGACGGTAGAGAACTAGAAGTAAATGCAGTTAATCATGTTTTGTATTATCGATACGTTGGTAGTGAAACATGGATTCCATTATTTGATTTAACTGATTACCTTCCAACTACCACCATGGTTACTATAACATTTGATTTGGATGAAGGAGAATTGCCCGAACCACACGAATCTTCAATCAACATTGTATATGGTACCTCTATGGTATTACCAATCCCAACCAAAGAAGGTTATGTCTTCAAAGGGTGGTATACAGGAACAACCATTAACGATGGTCAATTCTTTAATTATATTCCGATTACCCAATCCATGACACTGTATGCATTATGGGAAGAATCAAATCCAATTGTTGGGGATTTGGAAGTATTCTTTTATGTAGATGGTGTGTTGTATCACAAATATGAACAAGTGGTCAATGGAACAAGCATTGTAGGACCTAGTGAACCAACCAAATCGGGATTTTTATTCTTAGGGTGGAACACATCCATAGAAGCAATCGCTGGTCTATCTTTTCCACAAACGATCACAAGTAATGTAAGTTATCATGCGATTTGGAAACCGGATCAAGTAACAACAGAAGACAATCATTTTTATCTCGTGAAAGAAGCAGAAACAAGTACAAACGTTACTATCAAGGTTTACTTAGGAGGTAATCCGAACATCGCAGGATATGACTTGAGAATTTTCTACGATGAAGCAAAAGTAATTCCATCCACTGTGGTCAATGGTGTATCCAATGTGTGGAACATCGATATTTTAGGAGAAGTTCGATTCAATTGGGCTGACGTAATGAGTCCAATACAAAATGAACAACTATTGATGACAATCACATTTGATAAACTGGCTTCAGCTGGTACCAATTTGCAATTAGACTTGGTTGTGATCGAAGCAACGGAAGTCGATGAAGAATTTAATCTTTACATTGCGACAACCAGTACAGCTGGTTTGGCATTTGTATTGAGTGAGTGAGGGGCTTATGAATAAAATATTGAAGTATTTGATTGGATCCTTTTTTCTCATATGTTCACTGGGGTTATTGTTTCAAGCCCCTGTAAAAGCATATACAGAGGTGACTATTTCATCCAGTGAAAATATTACGGTCTCAACGGGAGTTCCATTTACCACTACGATTTCAATCGGTAACGCCGTTGATGTATCTGGATTTCAATTTCGATTTATGTATGATGAAACCAAATTTGACATTCAATCCATTGCGAAAGGATCCATGTTACCATCAAGTTTGGTATACAACATTGATGTTGATGGATTGATTACATTAAATTATGGAGATGTATCTACATTAATTCAAAACAATACAGAACTCTTTCATATTACATTTATTCCTTTACCTTCTGTTACAGTTGGTGAACATAGTTTATTAGAAATCGATGAAACATATTTAAATCAAGTAAGTTATATTGATTCAAACTATGATGTTTTCGCTGTCGATCACATCAATTACAACTTTGCGAATGTTAAAAGTGGTGTATATGGTGATGTAAACGGTGATGGACAAGTAACGATTATGGATGTGAACTTAATCCAGTTATATCTTGCTGGAAGACGCACATTTACCCCAACACAACTGATGTTAATTGATATCAATGGTGATGGGCAAATAACAATTATGGATGTGAACTTAATCCAGTTATATCTTGCTGGAAGAAGGGCATCCATAGATCCAAATCCAAGTATTCTAACATATCAAGTTAATTTTATCACCAATGGTGGAAGCCTAATTTCACCTATTGTGATCAATAAAGATGATTTGTTAGAAATACCACCAACCCCTACCAAAGATGGATTTTATTTTGTGGGGTGGTATACCGATTCAGGATTTGATAACGTTTATGATTTCAGTAGTCCGGTATCATCCAATTTCACATTATTCGCTAAATGGAATGAAACATCAAATGATGTAATTTCACTTGCATTAGCCAAAACAATGCCAAATGGATATGACATTCGAATCGAAGGTGTTGTTACAAGGGTTCTTGGTAACGTGGTTTATATTGGAGATGGAACCGATGCATTTTTAATTTATGGTGTTGATTTTAATGTTTTTGGTCAAATAGTAGAAGGAGATTTCATTGAAGTATTTGGACGAAAAGCAACGTACTATTATGTACCTGAAATTGAGGAAATATACACATTAGATGTTAAAAGCGTGGATAATCCAATTCCTTCAACATTGATTGGTACAACGCTTGATGCTGATTTCTTCATTGAAAATTACAGTGAATTGGTAAGCTACAATCAATTATATGTTGAATATCTTTCTATCCCTAATCATTATGATTCCTTTAATTTTACTTTAACAGATGGAATTCGATTTGTTGACGTAAGAGTCCCAGTAATATCTCCTGATTATATTGAAATTAAAAACTTATTAAGTGGAGTTCAAGTTGGTGACGCAGTAAGCATTGAACACATGATCATTTCTATGTTCACATCACCACAATTGCTATGGGTGAATTTAGAAGATTTAACGTTAATCAATGAAACAGAACCAACAGAATTATCCGTACAAATCAATTCAAGTACGGGTTATGTTGTGCCATCGTTTAGTACGAACCAAGGTGACTTATACTTACAAGACCTATTGTTTGGTTATGAAACGGTTTGGAACACTCGTGGTGGTGAATTATTGATCAATGAAACGGCAGTAGACGATATCACATCTAGCACAGATCAATCAAATAATAAAACATACACGATATCAATCAATCAAAATTTAAAATGGTCAAATGGTGATGCTATTACGGCCAAAGATTATGTGTTTGCCATTTTGATGAATGCTTCTTATGATCGAAATGCATTGCATCAAAGCACGAACAAGTATGATTATTTGGTTGGATATGAAGCATATGCCACACCAATGGGATTAACAAGTGAAATGATTCCATTTGAAGGTGTAAAACTGATTGACGATTATACATTCTCATTGACCATAGGATCACATGTATTACCTAATTATTTTGATATCCAATACATAAATGTAAAACCTCTACCAATGAGTCATATAACACCAGTAGGTACTACAATCATTTCTGATGAAAGTGGAGCAAGACTCTCTATGGGAGCGTTTGATTTATTGGATGACTACATTAATACCTATAGTGTAAATCCTGATGTGGTTAGTGGACAATACATCTTGTATTCATATGGTGGTTACTATACGTTAAAATTCAATCCTTATTTTATCGGAAATCCAGAAGGATTTACCTCACAATTTGACCTGTTATATGTGCATGTATCTCCAATTGGTTCTGTTGAAAGAGTAGCAGATGGAACGTATGATATCTCAGATGCAACAGGTATGTATTCTTACTATAGCCAATCTCTAGAAACTAGCAATGTGAAAACAGAATTTTACTATCGAAATGGACATTTTGGATTGTTTACACATCCAGATTTTGGTCCAGTAAGTGATGTCAAAGTTAGAACGGCTATCGCATTTTTAATGGATCGTGAAACACTTCTTGATCCAATCATCGGTGAACTCAATCAAGTTATTGATAGTACTTATAATGTTCACTCTTGGATGTATGAATTAATGCAAGAGCAATTAAACGACTATTTAACTCATTTTAGTGTTGATGCTGATATGGCAAATGCACTCTTAGATGATTCTATTTGGAAATATGAATATGATGGAACTACTTTGTTTGATCCAGTTCAAGCACAGATTCAAAATTCAGGTTCCCATCTTAACTTCCCATACGTTAGACACAACGACCAAGGAGAACCTCTCATCATTCGCATTGCTGTACCAAGTATATCATATGAAGATTTGTTGATATCTCAATTTGATGCATACTTTGGACTAGCAGGTGTTGGGTTTGAAGTAAATTATGTTAGTATTTTTGATATGATCAATCAATACACATATCCAGAATACCTTGGTGAAAATCGATACTATCATATGTTTTTATTAAGTCGATTGTATGGATTACCTCTTGACTATGCGACTGAATACGACGTAGAATCACCATATGGAATCGATGATCAAATCCTTGGTATGCTTCTTGATATGTATTCTCAAGTAACTCCAGGAAATCGTTACGATTATGCCTTAAAATGGGCACAAGTTGTGAAACGATTAAATACACTTCTACCTAACATTCCTATCGTATCTCAACCAACATTTGTTTTTTATGCAGATTGGTTGAATGACCTCAATTTAACACCATACTGGAACTGGGCAGATGAAATTTATTATATGAGTTCAAATTATGCACCTAGAATTACATTTGATACCTTAACCGAAGACGTCATTGTTTATCCAATCAGTCAAGAACCAAGTTCAGCTATTACACTACCGACACCTGAGCGCATGGAATTTACGTTTGATGGCTGGTATGACAGTGAAGAATTCATTAATAAAATTGAACTGACAACGATGCCTTCTTATTCTATGCATTTGTATGCAAAATGGGTATTCAATTATCCAGTTAACACATTCTTTGTAGGACAAGGCTTATTAGCTGATAGTTTTTTACCATACATTCAAACCAATGCATCAGATACAGAGATTATGCCATTGTTACATGGCTATGAACCAGTGGTTGTAACAAAAGATGGCAGAGTTGTTCCTAATCCAACGGTATTAGCCAACGCAGATACCTTCTATGAAGATATGTATTATAAAGAAAGAGTAGTCGATCAAACTACCGTTCAAGATCGCGTCTTCCGTTTAGAAATCAATCCAAATCTATATTTTTCCAACGGACTCAGTTTAAAAGCAATTGATTATGTGTATACATTATTACTATTTGCTTCTACTGATATGGAAAGTGTTGGTGGATGGAACTCACTAGCGAATGGTTTCTTAGGATATGATGCATATAGACCAATCAATGAAATGACGGGTGAATGGATCACATCGGCAGATGTCTATTTTGAAGGTATTCGATTCATTGATGAGTATACCTTTGAAGTGACTTTAGATAGCCAGTGGATGTATGGATTTAATGATGCACAATATTTATCATTTTCTCCGATGTCATACATTATGTACGCTCCTTATGGAACGAATATTACATCAGATGAAAATGGTTCAAAAATCAACCATATGGGATTAAGCAATGTTTGGAAATTTACATCCGAAGATCATTACTTAAGAACACCATTGAGCTTTTCTGGACCTTATACTTTAGCATATGTAGAAAACAATGAAATTATCTTGAGAAAAAATCCAAATTATAGAGGAAACTATTTATCAGAGATTCCTACATTCGATGCAATTGTAATTCGTCAAGGCTATAGCGTGGATGGTACGGATGACTTGGTGAATGGTGATATTGACTATTTTGGAAATGCTCGTTACATTAATAATCTATACGATATGACAAATTTGGAAAACATTACAAATGCTTCATATTACCGAAGTGGCTATGGAATGCTAGCCTTCAATTGCGACTTTGGTCCAACTGCTGATCCAATGGTACGAAGAGCAATCTCTTATATGGTTGATAGCACAAGTATCATTTCAAGTGTACTTTATGGTCACGGAACTTCAATATATGGAGATTATGAAATGGACAATTGGAAGTATCTCAGTATGGAAGAAGAACTACTTGCCAATCTTGAGCACATTGGATATCATAATTTTGATGTAGCAAATAGTTATTTAGATCAAACAGAATGGATTTATGAATCCGATGGTATTACATTGTATGACCCAGCGAAAGCTGTAGTTATCAATGTCAATTCTTATGATCAATTCAACTATTTTAGACATAATTCAAGTGGTGAAGTATTGCAAATCAATCACTTGGCCACCACAAATAATGAAGTTTCTAATAATCTAGATTGGAACATTAAATATGCATCTATGCATACTGGAGTGAAGTACACGATCGATTATATGTCTTTTGACTCATTATTAGATCACTATTACTATTCATACGAGTTAAAACCTACACTTGAAAACCCAATCGATCAACGTTATTATCACATTTTTAATTTAGCGGTTAGTAAGAGTGTTGGCAGTGAACCATACTATTCGTATCATAGTGATTTCTATGATACTTCGTATAATGCAATGGGTGTAAAAGATTCCGTAGATTCACCGATGATTCCACTTGAGGAAGGTGAATTGACAATTGATGAATTAACAACCCTTTTGTTACACTGTGAACCGGGAGATGAAATCACATATTTAAACTATTGGTATCAATATCAACTACGATTACAAAAAATATTACCAATGGTTCCACTATATCAAAATGCATATTATGATTTATACAACGAAGCATTTGGTGATATAGACATATCCACTTATTGGGGATGGGCAAAAGAAATTGCTAATATCCAACCAGTGAATTAACCCTAAGTTAAAAAATCCTTCCTATTCACGTAGGGAGGATTTTTTTATGCATTTGATTGAAGAAATAGGTAAAAGATGTTATAATATAGGTGTTGTCGGGGAGCAATCGCTGAGAGTTTTTTAAAACGACCCGTGAACCTGATCTAGGTAATGCTAGCGGAGGGAACACATTGTGACACCTTTTCTTATATAATAAAGAAAGAAAGGGTGTGATAACATGAAAAACAAGCAACTATTAATTATCATTGAAATCGCTATGATGTCATCGATTGGAATCATATTGGATTATTTATCAACAATTACACTAGGCTTTGCATGGCCAAATGGTGGAAGTATTGGTGTTGCAATGGTTGTTGTTTTCGTGATCGCATTTCGTAGAGGGGTAGGAGCAGGTTTATTAACCGGTTTCCTTATCGGGTTGTTGCAGCTTCTTTATGCTGGAGGTGGATTCTTGCATTTGATACAAGCATTTTTTGATTACTACGGGGCTTATGCTGCTGTAGGATTAGCTGGAATCGTATCAAAGCGTTTAACTACAACCAAAGCACTCACAACAGGTTTATACATGTCAGTTGCAATGCTTATTGCGGGATTCATTCGGTTTATACTTCACGTCTTAAGCGGAATGTGGTATTGGGGAGCAGGACTTGTTGCATCACTTGCTTATAACATCGGGTATATGGCACCATCGATTGTATTATCGATAATCGTCGTAATTGTAATTTGGCGTATGCAACCAAAAATTATATTCCCAGACAAAGAATAAACAAATGGCTACACCTAATGACTTAGGTGTAGTTTTTTATAAAAAAAACGAATATTTACCAATAAATAGATCACTTAATTTGTTTATTAAGTGAAAACAAAAAATAGAAGGAGGTTTTCAAATATGAAACAATTAAGAAATATATTATTCGTTTTCACATTAGCTTTAGGAGCTATCTTTATCGTAGGATGTCAAACAGTGAACGCAGAGAGTTATGTTGCAATTGACATAAACCCAAGTGTAGAGTTAATTGTGAACCGTAGAGACGTTGTTGTTTCTGTCAATGCACTCAATGAAGATGCAGAAGTATTACTAACAGATCTTGATTTAATCGGATTAAAGTTAGAAGTCGCAACCACACTCATTGTTGAAAAGGCAATCGAACTAGGATATATTGATGTGGATAGTGAGGAAACCGTCGTTAGTGTTACAACCATCGGTTACAATGATCGTGTTGGAAATCGATTAGGAGAACAAATGCGTTCCCATATCAACAACATGTTTATGAAAAAAGGAATTTTTGGATATGCGATGATTAGTGAAACAATGCAAGAAATCAAGGAAGAAGCAGATGCACTTGGAGTTTCTCCTGGTAAATTGAGACTCGTAAAAGTAGTTCAAGTATTATATCCAGAACTTACAACAGAAGAAGGACTTGAACTGTCTGTTTCCGAATTAATGACGATGATCAAGGAAAAACAACAAGAAGTCAAAGACATCGTATCTGCATTAAGAGAAGAATTTAAAACACGTATGCAAGAAATCAAAGATGAATACATTCCATTGATTGAAGCATTAGAAGCAGAAATTGAAGCATTGGTTGTAGCTATTGCAGATGAAACGGATGAAGAAGTCAAAGTTACTCTAGAAGCAGAATTGGCTACAAAGCAAGAAGCATTGGCAACATTAAAACTTGATTTTCATTTTGAAATGGATCAATTACGCGAAGAATTTAAAGAGCGTTCATTACCAATTCGTGAACAAGTTCGTACACGCCATCAAGAAAGAATGAATCAATTCAGACAACGAATGGAAGAATTTCGCAACAATCATCAAGCCAATACAAGAATCATGAATCAAATTCGTTCCTGGCAACAAAATAGAATAGGTGCTAATAAATAAATCATTTTCTCCTTAGGTGGTCACTTTTTAACTAAAGTGACCATTTTTTATGTCTGTTTGGACCATTTCTTTCCGATAAAATATGTTGATATTTCTTGTAAAATTGGTGATTTTTTGGTAAAATATGTTGTAATAAAAATTTGAAAGGAAGGTAAGCGTATGTTGCCATCTAGAGATGAGCTGTTAAACAAACAAAAACGAATTCGCAATTTTTCGATCATCGCCCATATCGACCACGGTAAGAGTACGCTTGCAGACCGTATTTTAGAAAAAGCTGGTGCAATTGCAGCACGTGATATGAAGGAACAATTACTAGATTCGATGGATCTAGAACGTGAACGTGGAATTACCATCAAACTCAATGCGATTGAAATTCCATATAAAAGCAAAGATGGATCTGATTATATTTTTCATTTGATTGATACCCCAGGTCATGTTGACTTTACGTATGAGGTTTCAAGAAGTCTAGCCGCTTGTGAAGGTGCAATATTGGTAGTCGATGCAGCTCAAGGAATTGAAGCTCAAACCTTAGCCAATGTCTATCTCGCAGCAGACAATAATCTAGAAATATTGCCACTCATTAATAAAATTGACTTACCAGCAGCCGAACCTGAGAAGGTGAAAAAAGAAATCGAAGATGTTATTGGACTCGATGCATCTGAGGCGATTTTAGCGTCGGCGAAAGAAGGGATCGGGATTGAAGAACTCTTAGAACAAATCGTTCATAAAGTTCCATCCCCAGTTGGAGACCCAGATCTACCGCTTCAAGCTTTGGTGTTTGATTCTTATTTTGATCAATATCGTGGAATCATCCCATCTGTTCGTGTTGTCAATGGAACCATTTCCAAAGGAGATGTCATTCAAATGATGGCAACAGGTCATGCCTTTGAAGTTGTTGAAGTTGGAGTCTATACACCAAAAGAAAAGAAAGTTGACTTTTTATCTCCAGGTGATGTAGGTTTCTTAACCGCTGCGATTAAGGATGTGAGTATGGTTCGTGTTGGGGATACCATTACGAAAGTAGAACACCCAGCATCTTCACCACTACCAGGTTACCGTGCTTTAAAACCAATGGTGTTTTGTGGAATTTATCCGATTGAACCAAACAAATACAATGACTTAAAAGACGCATTGGAAAAACTGAAATTAAATGATGCCGCTTTGTCGTGGGAAATTGAATCTTCACAAGCACTTGGATTTGGATTTCGTGTTGGTTTCTTAGGGCTTTTGCATATGGAAATCATTCAAGAACGAATCGAACGTGAATTTAAAATAGAACTCATCGCTACTGCACCAAGTGTGGAGTATCATGTATTCTTAACCAATGGTCAAATGCAAATAATCGACAATCCATCGATGATGCCAGAACTTACCGTCATTAAAAAGATCGAGGAACCTTATGTAAAAGCAACGATTATGGCTCCTAACGAATACGTCGGGCCAATCATGGAGGTTTCTCAAGGAAAACGTGGTATATTCATTGATATGAAATATTTAGATGTTTCTAGAGTAGCCATTTATTATTACTTACCACTTTCTGAAATTGTATATGACTTTTTTGACCGTCTCAAATCAACCACCAAAGGATATGCATCGTTTGATTATGAGTTGAGTGGATACAGAGAATCAAGTCTATCCAAAATGGATATTTTATTAAATGGTGAAAAGGTAGATGCATTAAGCGTGATCGTTCACAAAGAATTTGCTTACCCAAGAGGAAAAGCAATTGTAGAAAAATTAAGAAAAATAATCCCTAGACAAATGTTTGAAGTTCCCATTCAAGCAGCATTAAATAACCGCATCATCGCAAGAGAAACCATTTCTGCGATGCGAAAAGACGTATTATCAAAGTGTTATGGTGGGGATATTACTCGAAAAAAGAAATTATTGGAGAAGCAAAAAGAAGGGAAAAAGCGCATGAAACAGGTAGGAAGCGTGGATATTCCACAAGAAGCCTTTCTAGCTGTGTTATCACTTGACGAAAAATAAATTGACGAAACAATCCTTTTAATGTATGATATATCCATAGAAAAGGTGATGCTATGAAAGAAATCAATGTTAGAGAACTATTTGACGATGCACTGTACAATAAGTCTGAGGAAGCAATCAGACGATATCGTCGCGTCCGTAAGGTAAGAGAACATCTTGCATCTATTTCTATGGGACTAGGAATTGCATTTTTACTCCTCAATATTATGTGTGTATTGGCGATGCCTGACATTATAATTAACACTATCTTAACGATGTTAAATGCGACCTTCTTACTGACAACCACGATTTTGATGGATCGATACCATCCAGCATCCGCGTTGTTTTTAGCAGTCTATGTCATATCCAACACCATGAATTTGGTTGTCATGACAGTTTCTGGAATCGATATTATCTATAATCTCGTATTTTTTACAGTGATTGTCCTAACCTTTGTCATTATCAGAAGACATAAAAGAATTTAGGCCTGTAAAAAGGCCTTTTCTTATTCTATCTTAATATATGGAGGAAACGTAATTGAACAAATCAAATCAACTCAAACTCTATGGGTTTAATAACCTGACAAAAACGCTTAGTTTTAACATTTATGACATTTGTTATACGAGAGATGAATCGGAACGAAAAGCCTATATCGAATATATCGATGAGCAATATAATTCTGATCGTTTAACCAACATTTTAATTGAAGTAACAAAAATCATTGATGCAAAGGTGTTAAATATAGCCAAACAGGATTATGAACCACAAGGAGCGAGTGTTACTATTTTAATATCAGAATCCGAAGTAAGCGATGCGGATGTCGATCTTTCTTGTAATAAAGGAAAACTTCCAGTTAAAGAAAGTGTTGTAGGTCACTTAGATAAATCTCATTTGACCGTGCATACATATCCAGAAAGTCATCCTGATCAAAACATTTCTACCTTCCGTGTTGATATTGATGTATCTACTTGTGGCGAGATTTCACCACTAAAAGCATTAAACTACTTAATTCATAGTTTTGATTCGGATATTATTATTATGGATTACCGTGTACGTGGGTTCACAAGAGATTTAACTGGTGAAAAACATTATATCGATCATGACATCAATTCAATTCAAGATTACATTGGAAAAAATATCTTATCGAATTATACGACAATTGATGTCAATTTGCATCATTCCAATATTTTTCATACAAAGATGATGATTGATCGTTTTGTGCTTGATAATTACTTGTTTAATGTTGATTCGAATGCGTTAGAACTCGAAGAGAAGAACACAATCAAACAACAAATTAACCAAGAAATGGTCGAAATTTTTTACGGAATGAACATTCCAACAATGAAGTAGGTGAAACTATGAGTCAGTGGTTTACAGAACAATGGACAAAACACATTCGGTTTTCAGTAGAAGTTACCAAACAGCTCTATTCTAAAAAAACACCATTTCAACAACTTGATTTTTACGATTCCTTCGAGTTAGGGCGTTTCTTTACGTTAGACCAAGTGATGATGGCGAATGAAAAAGATGAATTTATATACCATGAAATGATGATTCATACACCAATGTCAGTCCACCCTAACATCGAACACGTTTTAGTGATTGGTGGCGGTGATGGTGGGTCGGTACGAGAATTAACAAGATATCAAACGATTCAATCGATTGATATGGTTGAAATTGATGAAGAAGTAGTTCGAGCTTGTCAAGAGTATTTTCCAATCACAGCATCAAAACTTACGGACCCTCGAGTAACACTATACTTTGAAGATGGATTAGCATTTGTGAAAAACACGAAAAAACGTTATGATTTGATTGTGGTAGATTCAACGGACCCAATTGGCCCAGGAGAAGGACTTTTTTCAATGGAGTTTTATACCAATTGTTTTCATATATTGAAGGATGATGGAATTTTAGTCAATCAGCACGAAAGTCCATATTTTGAGAATACAAGAAAAGAAATGAAACGTGCTCACGAAAAAATTCGAAATCTTTTTCCAATCGCAACCGTTTATCAAGCATTCATTCCAACCTATCCATCTGGACATTGGTTGTTTGGGTTTGCTTCAAAAGTATATGATCCTATTAAAGATTTTAAACCAGATTTGTTTGTTGCTCGCAAATTAGTCACAAAATACTATAATATTGAGCTTCACAAAGCATCGTTTGTCTTACCAAATTATGTAAAAGATGCTTTAAAATAAGTTGATGAAAGGACAATCTTCAAAATTGTCCTTTTCCTTTTCATAATTTATCTACAAATGATAAAATCTATGATATAATAAGTAATAGAATGGACGGTATTTGAGATGGATGCATTATACATACACATCCCATTTTGTACAACAATATGTTCATATTGTGATTTTTACAAAATGGTCGCAAAACCAAATGTAAAAACCGAATACATCAAATACTTGTGTGATGAGTTAGCGCAAACAAACCTGCTTTATCAAGATGTGAATACAATATATATCGGTGGTGGAACACCATCTAGTTTGGATTTCAGTTTGCTTAAGGAATTGTTTCAGACATTAGAATCTTTTGTTGATTTACGTTCCTTGATTGAATTTACAATTGAATGCAACATTGAAAATATCACAAGCGAGTTTATTCAAATATGTAAGGACTATCACATCAACCGGTTTTCGATTGGAGTTCAAAGCTTTCAACCTAAAAAACTACACGTATTAGGACGTCAAGCAAATCTTCTCGATGTTATGGCAAAATTGGAAATGATCCGAACAATATATTCAAACAACATCAATATAAGCTTGGATTTGATGTATGGGATAGGGAATGAAACATTAGATGATTTAAATTCGGATATTGACCAAGTCTTGCTTTGCCAACCAGATCATATTTCGATATATTCACTTATTTTAGAAGAAAAAACAAAACTTCACTATCTTCACACCAAAGGCTTATATAATAAATTTGATGAAGATCTTGAACGAGATATGTTTGATTTGATTCGGAGTCGTTTATCCTCACATGGGTATATCCATTATGAAACAAGCAACTTCGCGAAACATGGTAAAATAGCAGTTCATAATTCGAAATATTGGAATCATACCCCTTATCTTGGGGTCGGTGCAGCAGCGAGCTCTTTTGATGGAGAAATAAGAAAAACAAATCCCAGACATCTAGGATCGTATTATGAGTATGTCTTAACAAACAACGAGTCATTATGTGAAGTTGAAATCTTATCCAAAGAAGATTTGATGAAAGAAATGATTATCGTAGGACTACGAAAAATTGAAGGAATTTCGACACAACTTTTTTATGAGCGTTTTTCCATTTCTATTTATGAACAATTTCCAATTATAGACTGGATGTTAGAACAAAAATGGTTAGAAGAGGAAAATCAACAGTTACGATTACCAGCAGATAAATTGTATGTTGCGAATGCTATATTAGAAAAAATTATTTAAAGTGTGAGGGTTGTCTATGGAACATCTCATAATTGAATATCGGTACTATCTAACCAGTGAGAAGATGGTAGCGAAAAACACGTTAGAATCGTATTTACGCGATTTAAAACGCTATATTGATTTTATTGTCAAACAATATCGCATATCAAATCCAATTGATATTGAAATCAAGCACATTCGAAACTATTTAAGTAGTTTAAAACGAGCTAATATGTCAGCTACCTCTATGGCAAGACATTTATCAGCAATCAAGTCATTTCACAAGTTTTTATTGAAGGAACGCTTAATTGAAGTTGATTATGCAAAACTGATTGAAGCACCTAAACTGGATAAAAAGTTACCTAGTTATTTATCGGTAGAAGAAGTTGAACAGCTCTTATCAAGTTTAGATGGCACAACTCCACTTGATATCAGAAACAAAGCGATGGTGGAAGTTCTGTATGCGACTGGATTACGGGTGAGTGAACTTGTTGCCTTAAAACTTAGTAACTTACATTTAACAATGGGGTTTATTCAACTCGTTGGAAAAGGTTCGAAAGAGAGAATCGTTCCCATTGGAGATATGGCTACCATTTCCGTCCGAAAGTATATCTTAGAGGCTAGACCAAAATTAATTAAAAACTCAAACGAGCGCGAACTGCTCTTTGTGAATAAAAACGGACGAAGTCTATCCAGGCAAGGATTTTTCAAGATCTTAAATGAACTAGCTGAAAAAGCAGACATTGACAAAGAAATCAGTCCTCATATGTTACGTCATAGTTTTGCGACTCACTTGCTTGAGTCAGGGATTGATTTGCGTCTTGTCCAAGAACTCTTAGGTCATGAAGACATATCGACCACTCAAATCTATACTCACATTAGCAAAAAACGATTGCGAACAATTTATCAAGAAAATCATCCACATGCGAAGGGGGAAGAAAAGCATGAAATTTAAACGAATTTTTGTTGTTGTAGCCGATTCACTAGGTGTTGGGGCTTTGCCGGATGCTGAAAAATATGGTGATTTAGGTGCTAACACATTAAAACACATTAGCGAACATGTCGAATCGTTCTTTATTCCAAACTTAGAACGACTGGGAATCGGGTTACTAACCGAAGTGATGAATGTTGAAAAAGTCAAACATCCACAAGGTGTCGTTACAAAAATGGCAGAAATCAGTGTTGGAAAAGACACGCTTACCGGCCATTTTGAGTTAATGGGATTAGAGGTTACCAAACCATTCCCATCATTCACCGATACTGGATTTCCTGATGAACTGCTAAACCTATTAACTGAAAAAACAGGTAGAAAGATTATCGGAAACGTATCTGCTAGTGGAACCGAAATCATCAAGGATTTAGGGGAAGAACATATGGCAACCGGTGCAATGATTGTATATACTTCAGCCGATTCGGTATTACAGATTGCAGCACACGAGGAAGTCATACCGATTCCAGAACTCTATCAAATATGCGAAATTGCCCGTCAAATCACGTTAGAGAACCCAGCTTGGCAAGTAGGCCGTATTATCGCAAGACCGTTTATAGGCGAATCTAAGGACACCTTTAAGCGCACCTCAAATCGACACGATTACGCTGTAAAACCTCATGATAAAACAGTGTTGGATCATCTAAAATCAGAAAACTATGATGTCATCGCAATTGGAAAAATCAATGACATTTTTGATGGGGAAGGAATTACCGAGTATCACAAAACACCATCAAACCAAGCAGGAATGGAAAAAACAATAGAACTGCTTCAAAAGGACTTTACTGGTTTATGTTTTACCAATCTTGTTGATTTCGATGCAATTTACGGACACCGTAGAGATCCGATTGGATACGGAAAGTGCATTGAAGAATTTGATTTGCATCTAGGTGTGATGATGGATTCGCTAAAGAAAGACGATTTGTTAATCGTTGTCGCAGATCACGGAAACGATCCTGTACATTCAGGAACGGATCACACAAGAGAATACGTTCCAATGATTGCATATTCGAAGGAAATCATCGGAAAAGAAATACCAGTACGAACCACGTTTGCTGACGTAGCAGCAACCATAGCAGATAACTTTTCAGTCAAAGATCCAACTATCGGTACGAGTTTCTTAAATGAACTCAATCGGAAAGGGTAAGGAATAGGATATGAGAGAAAATTTCAAAATCAAGTTTAACGATACGACTCACATCAATTGTTATAAGTGGTATAATCCTGAAATTTCTCCAAGAGCAATTGTCCATATTTCCCATGGGATGGCAGAACATATCATGCGATACGACCGCTTTGCAAACGAACTAACATCAGAGGGATTTGTTGTATTTGGTGAAGATCATTTAGGGCATGGCTTAACCGCGAATTCTGTGGATGAAATTGGATATATGGATGATACGGATAATATGTTAGCCATGATCAAAGAAATCAAATTGGTAATTGATTCAGCGAAAGCGGAATATCCTAATTTACCGCTGTTACAGTTTGCCCATAGCATGGGATCTTTGATTGCACAACGCTACATTGAACTCTACCCAGATGATATTGATGCAATTGTGTTATCAGGAACAACAGCGAAATCATTCCTACATCAAGTTGGTGCGATTGTTGCCAAATCGATTATGAAAAAGAATGGTAGAACATTTAAAAGTGAATTGTTAGACAGTATGTCATTTGGCTCTTTTAATAAGCCATTTCGTCCCAACCGTACTGCCTTTGATTGGCTATCAACCAATCCCAACGAAGTTGACTTGTATATTGAAAGCCCATATTGTGGTGGAATCTTTTCAGCAAGCTTTTTCTATGATTTTACAAAACTGATTGTGGATGCATCCAAAACCAAACACCGTAATCTAATTAAAAAAGACTTACCTGTTATGATGATAAGCGGTGAGTTCGATCCCGTATCTAACAATGGAAAAGGTGTTAAGTCATTACACAAGCAATATAAAAAATTAGGACTTAATGTTTCCTATAAATTATACGATAATGCAAGACATGAGATTTTAAATGAAATAGATTCGATTCGATCTTTGGTTGTAGCGGATGTCATCTCATTTTATAATGAAGTTGTCAAAGCATAACCATTTCCATCAAAGCCTTACGAAGTTAAGGCTTTTTTCATTTGGTTTAAACAATGTGAGTGAGTAAAGTTCCAGGAAAATAAAAGTCAAACGATTTGAGAGGGGTTTAAAATAACTTAATTTCTTTGAATGATAAACAATTTAAAAAAATAAAAGTTTGTGCCTTTGTTTTGATTCCGAAATCACGTAAAAAAATCTGACTAAGATGAATTATATTAGTTCTCATAATCAATCTTGTGAGAACAGACAAAAACAAATAAGAACAATACGCAAGCGTTGGTAAGAAAATATGATTTTAAAGTTGAACAAAAAACCATAGATAGACCCTTGTATAAGAGTTTAAAGCAAGAAAAGTCGTGCGAATACCGATTAAAACCACGTTATCAACATATAAACATGGAAACTATATAACGGCGTTTTACCTTATTATTTGATTAGTTTACATAATATAAATTATAGGAAGTTGTATTGATATCGAAACAAGCCCTTAAATATAGTCACAAGTAGATGTGTAAGGTGTTTGTGTTAGTTTATTTCTTTTATATCGTTAAATACTGGCTTTAATCATACTCAATAAACAATATATGAATACATTTAAATATCTCTATTTTTCGCTAAATATTGTAAAGACGGGTCTTGTTCTAAAAGTTTTCCATAGGAAGGGTTTTTTCACAAGATTTGATCTTGTTTCTGTGCTTGTGGTGCTTCTTCTTTCGGAATCCAAAATACCAATCGCCTGAACTGGATTAGTAATCACCTATTTTATTTCACACGCTTACAGAAGGGTTATAAAAACGAAAAAGACCCGATAAGGGTCTATAGATCTAATTTTTCAATTAACTTAATTCCTAATTTTTTCGCAAACCTATACGCAGCTTCGGTTGCTTCATCTTTGATATGCGCAAGTTCATGTGCATCATCGTTGATCATAACCAAAGCATCGGTCTTCGCTACTTCTCTCCAAAATTCGAGTCTTGGGTAAACAAACGTATCTTCCCCATCTTTGGTTTTTACTTTCGCACGACGACAGCCGTTTGCATTGATTTCTAAAACAACTTTATATTTGATTGCGGCATCGATGATCTCTTTGGAAACGCGATCACAATGGTGATCCCAATTTCGGTATTTCCAGTTGAATAGTTCTGGATGAGCTAGGATTTTAAATTTGCCTGTTGCCATTGCTTCTATGACAGTATCTTTGTAACACTCCATCAAATCAAGATTCATCTCACTGTAGACATCATAGATTTTCCCATCAAACTCTAACAAATGTTGTCCCAAGATCAAATAATCCAAATCTTGTAAGAAAGTATTGTAATACGGAATGAGTGGTGTTAGATACTCAATTTCAATTGCCTTTTTAAAATCAATGAGATGGCCATAGGCTTCCTTGACAGATTGAAGTTCATTTAGGTAGGTAGTTTTATATTCATCCATCGACATACGTCTTGTTTTGATGTCTTTTAGTTCATCCACAAATGGTCCGTGATCGCTCATCCCAAAATGTTTGAGTCCTTTCGTAATCGCAACCTTTACATAGTCTTCAACATTTCCTTCTGCGTGTTTACACAAATACATGTGTGTATGATAATTGTATTTGATTTCGTTCATTATGATTTAAACAAATGCGAGTAGTCATCATCTTTGATGATTTTCATCCACTTCGCACTGCGTCCCTTTCCAAGTGGTTTGATAACCTCTTCTTCTTTTAGTTTTGCTAAAGCGCGGTTGATCGTTGATTCGCTGACAAACGGGTGTACTAACCGAATGTCATCTTTTGAGAAAATGTCAGTTAATCGGTAGATTGTTGCTTCTATGTTATCGGATTTTCTAAGCTTTTGATCAAAAGCATATTCTTTGTGAATGGTATCTAGTTTTTTATAAGACTCATTGATCATCTTTACCATAAAACGCATCAGTGGTAATGTCTGAGAATATCCTTCTTCCCAGTTAAAACTTGCATTTTTCACTTCTGTTAAAAACTCTCCATTATACGTATCCATCATTTCAAATAAACTTACGTAGGTAAAGACATCTAGTCCAGAGCGAAGCAATAACGTATATAGTGTTAAGAATGATGCTAACTCATTGTGTTCGGTAAATGGCTTGATGTTATACATATCGATGAAAAAATGAATGCTCAAGATGATTCGTTCATAGCGCTCTTTCTCGAATAAATTGGTATATTCAGCGATTGTTTCATCAAAAATCACGCGCTTGCTTTTTCCAGGATTGATTGCCATCTTACGATTGAGATTGAGTGGTTCAAAGCGTACTTGATTGTACTGAGAATAGATGTGATTTAACATCGCTAAAATATCGGCACTGTTTAACATGTACTTTGAGAATGTTTGATGGATGTTGTATAGGACTTCTTTGATTTTAAACAATACAGTTTCTTCTTTGTTTCTAGGACTAGAATCTTTGGTAATGATTAATCTCATACGAGGATCTGTAATGTTTAATCTTAACATTCTTCCTAAAAAGTAGGTATCACGTTCAATAGTTTGATTCATAACCTGTTCGTGATGATCCGTGAAACTTTGAGCGTAGAGTTCATTTCGACCAATGAAACGGTAAAGATTTACAAGTGGTATCATCAAATCGTTTGGAATTAAGATTCGTGACATATTTTTCATACAATTCATTACAGAGCACCTCACATCACTACTATTATAAATTATTATATTCAAAATTGCAACTTTGATAATCATTTTCATACATTTATACATATAAAGTGAAATTTAATATGACATATTAAATGTTTTTAAAAACAAAAATCTGTGTGGATTACACACAGATTTGGTTGATTAAAAGTTAAATTTCTTAAAGAGCCAAGGATAGAGTCCGAATCCAGCAAACGCAATTAAAACATAGCGAACAAAGTGTAAGAAATTCGCAATGCTTGGAGCTGCGTCAATGATAGGACTAAAGGCCAATTTAAATCCTTGTTGTACAACTAAGGCTATAATAAGACCAACGACGAAACGGATCACCTTTTTCCAAACGCCAACATCGGTTGTAAACGATACGTACTTCTTTTCAAACAAAATAGCAATAACAAATCCAACTAAGATCCCGTACCCTTTGAAAAAGTCTTCGCTTTTCATCATGAATGCGACTGGCAAGAACGTGATCGCTGTGATGATATAGATTGTGTGAAGTTTGCGTTCATCGCTTCCGCTGTATTTTTGGAATAGTTTGTAAGTCAAATAGGCAATCCCTAATCCAAATAGTGATCCAACTACAACATCACGCAAGAAATGGACCCCTAAATACATTCTTGATAAACTCATCAATACCATCATGACAATCGCAATGATCCAAAACAGTCGTTTTTTCATCCAATATGCGATTGATGAAAATGCGGTAGTTGCTCCTTGAACATGTCCACTTGGGAATGAATGTCCTGTTGCAGTATCTGGACGTAAATTGACAACCTCGTTTGATACCTCAAACGGTCGAGGGGCAGAAAACAAATCCTTAAAGTAATTGTTAAATGTATAAGAAGTTGTTAATGCAAATCCAATGTATTCCCCCATTTTTTTGTTATAACACCAGTAGGTAAATCCAATGATGATAATGATAAAGATTTCTTCACCAAAGAAGGATACTCCATTAAAAAATGCATCTAATACCCCATTGGATAAGGATTGTAGCCATTTTACAAGTTCAAGTTCAAACGGAAAGTACATATTACACCTCTTCTTTTCTTAATGTTGCAAGTAGTTTACCATCACACTCAGGAAATGTCAAACCAATGAGGTTCGCTATGGTAGGTGCGATGTCTACGATATGCATTGGTCCGATGTTATAGTGTGTTTTCACTTTTGGGCCATATGCGATAAATATGTTTTTATAACCAGGTAATCGTTCATCGTAACCATGTGTTGCGAAATAGCGATCATAATATATCGTATTCCACATCGAATCTGTGATATCTTTGATGTCAATTTTTGATAACCCAAATTCGTGATACACTGAATCGGTAATATAGGTATTTGGGTATGCTTCTAAGCTTGCATCAAAGGGTTCGCTACATCCTCTTACAATCAAATCGTCTTTTGTATCAAGTCTTACAACAATCTTATCTTCTATCATTTGTTCAACTACTTGGTCTAACGTTTCTAGTACTTGATCAATATTAGTGATGTTATTGTAATTAAAATGTAGGTACGCTCCCATTCCAATCGACTGGGCATACACTTGATAATCGAGTACTCCATTTACCCATTGTTGCAATCCAGCTTTGACCAAATAAGCATTGACCGATGCATAGGTTTTTACATCAATTTGACCATGATCTGTAGTTATGAAGATATTTGAGTTATCCCACATCTTTGATTCTTTTAAGACATCCATGATTTCACCAACGGATTTATCATATTGCTTGAGAGCAAGCTTTACTTGTTCATGCGTTACCCCATAAGCGTGACGCATGGTATCTACACTTACCAAATGCAACAATGTAAGATCAGGCTTGTTCGTCTTTAACAGATTCGTTGTTACTTTCGTCGCAAAATCTGCCAAATACGGTTCTTCAATCCCTTTACGAAGTTTTTTATACTTAAGTTCGTTTTTTAGTAAAAACATAGGAGACCCAGCTTTTAATATTTTAAGCGTTTGGTTTTCTCCAGGCAAGGCGATGATTTCTGGCAAGTTATAGTCAATGTTAGCATTTCCGGTCACCGGCCAAAAAATTGCCCCTACTTTTTTCTTATGCTGTTTTGCAACATCCAATAAAGTTGGTGTTTTGATTTCCGAGTGATACCAGTGCCATGTTCGGTATTTGTCATTCTTAATTGTTGGTTGTAAATGATGGTTGTGAAAAATACCGTGGCGATCTGGGTAACATCCGGTTAAAATTGACGTATGAATTGGGTAGGTAATTGTCGGATAAATCGTCTGAACTTCGGTCGAATAACTACCATGCTGAAGCAAGTATGCTATGTTTGGTAATGTTTTTAAGTATGCAAAATCTGCTTCGTATACCGCATCGAAACTAATGATTACAGTATGCTGTTTTTGTTGCCTCATATTCATTTCACCAACCCTTCTTAAATCAATTGAATTAAAATCAACCGCGTAATATACATCTCAAATGATTTAAAACCATTTCATTTTCTTAAATACGATAAACATTACAAGTGCTAGTCCAACGCAAATACCAGTAAATACGAGTACTGCGTTTTCATACGATAAAATATCAAAATGAACAAAGTTCATTCCAAAAAATCCAGTCAGAAATGATAGCGGAATAAAGATCGCAGAAAATAGTGTAAGTGTTGTCATAATCTTGTTCATACGATTTGATTGATTGTTGATATTGAGATCAAGTAAATGGCGCATTAACTCTCTACTTTGATTTAAATGATCGTCTAATCGAGTTAAATGATCTTTTAAATCCTCAAAATATCCAAGATTTGACTTTTGAAATAGTTTGCTTTCCTTCGACAATACCTTTTGAAACTGTTCTAATACGGGAGAAATGTTATTTTTAAGTTTTAACATTTGCTTGCGTATCATATAGAATTGTTCTTGGCTGATTTGTTTGGTTTCTAATACTTCTTCTTCAAACAATGACGTTTCTACTTCCAAATACTCATATAAATCTAAGTGATTGTCAGTGATGATATCAATGATTTGAAAAAACAAATAATCAACACATTTTGTTCTTGTTTCCATGTTTTCAGCTAAAATTGTTTTTAATGGAAGTAAATAGGAAGGATCTGTTTCGTGAAACGTGATGATGGTATCCTCAAATAATAAAAAACTCAAATAATCGTCTTTTACAATACGATGTTCTAAAAACTCAATGTGCATCGCACCAAACAAGGAATCATCTTTGAGTTCTAACTTATTTCGCTGTTTGACGTTAAAGACATCTTCAAGGGTTAGTGGATCTACTTTAAAGTATTGTTTCATCGTCTCAATAACACTAACCTCTGATAATCCAATAACCTGAATGTAATGCTTTTTGCCAACTTCTTTGTCAAAAGAATCCGTAATCTTTAATTCGCTTTCATCGTAAGTATAATGGATGATTTTGGTCTTAATGTGGGCATAATCGCCTGTATACACATTGGACTTCGGCATAAAATAATCTTTGATTTTCACTATATCACCCCTTAGGATTAATATCTTCTTGCTTTGGAAATGTCAACCCGTTTTAAAATTTTACTTTGTTTGGATAATTCTCGAAGTGTTTTAACCTCATGAACAGTTAATTCACGCACCATTCCTTCAGCTACATTGTCTACGGTAATGTTACCAAATCGAATACGTGTTAAGTGTTTCACTTTATGTCCAACAAGTTCAAACATTTGTTTGACTTGGTGGTATTTCCCTTCTGTTAAGGTCACTTGAACCAAAGTGGAATTGTTTTTTCGGTCAATTGAAACAATATCTAAGAGGGATGGTAGACTCATTTTTCCTTCGATTAAAATTCCTTGTTCGATACGAGTCATGGTCTCTTTTAGTATAATCCCATCAATCCTCGCTAAATACACTTTTTGTAAACCAGAGGATGGTCCAACTAGCATATTCATGAATGGTCCATCGTTGGTTAATATCAATACTCCTTTGGTGTCGTAATCTAGTCGACCAACTGGGTAAAGCCTGTATTCCTTATAGTGAGTCGGAAGTAAATCGATTACTGTTTTTCGTTTTAACTCATCACTGACTGAGCAAATTACTCCGCGTGGTTTGTTCATAACCAAATACTTTTTTTCTACTTTTTCGATGATAGTTCCATCCACAATGATTTCATCTTTATCTGAGATGAGTGTTCCAAGTGTGGTAACAACCGCGCCATTGACAATGACTTTTCCAGATGAAATCAAATCATCTGCTTTTCTTCTCGAACAGATACCTGCATCTGCTATTTTTTTATTTAAACGTTCCATACCATTCTCTTTCTTTTTTTATTTAAAATATTGATCAATATATGTGATTGCCTCATTCACGGTTTGATCAAAGGCATCAAACTGTACTTGAATCATATGACCTTTTGTTTTGTTTGAAAACCATGTAAATTGTCGTTTTGCATAGTTTCTTGAGTTTTGTTTGATTTTCGCGATTGCATCAACCAATGTCGATTCTCCGCTAAAAAACGCAAACAATTCTTTGTATCCAATCGCTTTCGTCGCTTGGGTGTTGATTTTATTATCATATAACCTTTTTGCTTCTTTGACAAGGCCATTTAGAATCATCTCATCGACGCGGTTATTGATTCGTTCGTATAACTCTTCTCTACTAGTGGTGAGATACAAAATGCATGCATCATAGATTAAGGATTCGCCCTTATTGCGATCATCTTTTGACGCACTACTTAATACAAGTTCAATCGCACGTAATACTCGCTTTCGGTTATTGGGATGAATCTCACACGCAGTCTCATAATCAAGACGACTTAACATTTCATGTAGCTCTTCATTGGTTGTGTCTTGAAGTTTTAGTTCAATATTGGTATCACGGCTCTTCGCATCAAAGCGATAATCTTTGATGACAGCATCAATATACAACCCTGACCCACCAACAATGATTGGTATTTTCTTTTTTTGATTCAGTTTGGTAATGAGTGATCGAACTTGTTTTTGATAACTTGCAACACTAAACTCATCACTTGGATTGTTGATATCAATCAAATGATGTTTGATTCCTTGCATGTCATCTTTGGTTGGTTTCGCCGTCCCAATGCTCATTTTTTTATAGGTTTGAAACGCATCCCCATTGATAATCTCTGTTTTGTAGTGTTTCGCAAGTGCAACTGCGCATTTGCTTTTTCCGATTCCAGTAGGACCTACAACAATAATCACTTTTTCCATTATACGACCCTCTTAAACCATTTTTCAATGTCATACGTGCTTAGCTTGACGATGACAGGTCTTCCATGTGGACAAGTAAATGGACTTTTCGCTTGATTTAATTCTTGTAACAAAACCTTTACTTCTTCTTTTGTAACATACATATTTGCTTTGATTGATTGCTTACAACTTAAACTTTTCGCAATCGAATCAAGAAGGATCGATTTTGAGGTGTGTTTTAATGTAATTAATTGTTCAATCATATCGCGAACAAATTCTTCAACAAATTTTGGATTAATCCAAGATGGGATTTTCCGTACTAGAATTGTTCCTGACCCGAATTCTTCGATTTCAACTCCAAGTGTCAATAACAACTCTGTTTGTTCTAACACCAAAGCATACTCACTTAACGAAAAATGAAGTTGGAATGGAATGAGGAGTTCATAGATGGAAATTTCTTGCATATTAAGTTGTGCAGAAATTTTCTCATACATGACTCGTTCCATAGCAGCATGTTGGTCAATCAGATACAGCTCTTGTTCGTCTTGAGCAAGCAAATATGTACCGTGAAATTGACCAATGTATTCGAGTTGAGGCAACAAACTCAACTTTCGTTCTGGAAGAAGTTCTTCTAGTTTGATTTGGGTGAAGACTTCACTTTCTTTGATGATTGATGGTGTTTGTTCGTGTGAATAAACAAACGGTTCAGCTTCATCACTTGATTCACTCGGTTCTTCAAACATGCTTAAGATGTTTGGTCTGGATGGTTCCAGTCTTGGGTCTAACGTTGTTTTCACCAATTGTTCTTCTGGTTTTTCAGTTAACTTACCTAAATTCATTTCAGGAATGAGCACTTTTTTTGAAAGTGCATTTATAATTGTAGCTGTGATGAACGATTTTAGTTGATCTTCATCGGTTACCTTTATTTCAAATTTAGATGGGTGAATGTTGACATCAATTAGTGACGGGTCAACTGTAATGTTTAATACAACAATTGGATACTTACCAGTGACTAGCGTGTGTTTGTAAGCATCGGTTATCGCGTAAATAAATGAACGGTTTTTTATGACTCTACCATTCACAAGCACTGTCATACCAGATCGGTTCGATCTAGTAATCGAATTATCGCTTGCATATCCAGAAATCGTAAAATGAGATTCCTTCGCCGAAAATTCAACCATGTGTTTGGCAACTGGTATTCCGTAGGTGTCGGCGATTGCTTCTAACAAATCGCCATTTCCACTTGTGTTTAAAATAACTTTGTTGTTGTGTGTAAAAGTAAAACGAATGTTCGGAAATGCGAGAGCACATTTGTTGAGGTAATCAATCGAATAGAATAGTTCGGTCGATTGAGAGCTAATGTGTTTGAATCTAGCTGGTGTATTGTAAAACAAATGGTTTACGGTAACTTTGGTTCCAATTGGGGCGGAGGTTTTCGAACATTCAACCAATGCTCCTGCTTTGAGTAAAACTTTTGTCCCGTTTAAGGAATCTGTGGACGTGGTCAAAATAACTTCGGATACAGAAGCAATCGATGGGAGTGCTTCTCCGCGAAATCCTAAACTTCGGATGCGATATAAGTCATCGAACAATTTGATTTTACTCGTCGCATGCCGTTCAAATGCCAAAACAGCATCCTCTTCATCCATACCCGTTCCGTTGTCAGTGACCGTAATCGACTTTGTACCAGCATCGATCAATTCTACGGTTATTTTTGTGCTTGATGCATCAATCGCATTTTCAACAAGTTCTTTTACGACACTGCTTGGTCGTTCCACAACTTCTCCTGCTGCGATTAGGTTTGCCATATGGGGGTCTAAGCGTAGAATTTTACTCATAATTGATTCACATCCCTATTTGGAACTTAATTTTTCTTGTAATTTCGCAAGCAGAATCAAGGCATCGAGTGGTTTTAATTGTTCGAGATCTGCTTTTTTTAGTGATGAAATGACATCACGTTCTATAACATTGATATATTCGATTGGTTTTGGTTTTTCATAATGTTTCTTAGATAAAACATCGGTTTCGATAAAAGCATGTTGTTCTAATTTCGATAACAAATCACTGCTACGGAAGATAACATCTTGTGGCAAATTTGCTAACTTCGCAACATTAATCCCATAACTTTCATCGGTTGGACCATCCATCACCTTGTGTAAAAAAACGATCGTACCATCGACCAAATTTGCCTCTACATGCACGTTTTTCAGATATGGTAAACTTTGATCGAGGACAGTTAATTCGTGGTAATGCGTCGAAAATAACGCCTTACAACCGGTTTTATCGTGGATATATTCAATAATTGCTTGTGCAAGTGCCATACCATCAAACGTCGCCGTTCCTCGTCCAATTTCATCAAATAAAATCAAACTTTTTTCAGTTGCGTGTTGTAACGCATGGTTGACTTCAAGCATTTCGACCATAAACGTGGATTGACCACTGACGATATCATCGCTTGATCCAATTCGTGTAAAGATTTGATCAAACAAAGGGAGTGTAGCTTTTTTCGCTGGAACAAACGAACCCATTTGTGCCATAATCGCGATTAACGCAGTTTGACGCATATAGGTTGATTTTCCACTCATGTTTGGTCCAGTAATGAGTAAGATACGTTGATCATTGTAAAGTTGTATGTCGTTTGGGATAATTGCTTCTTTTAAAAAGCGTTCCATGACTGGATGGCGTCCATCGACAATTTCTAACTCTTCGTATCTTGTGATTGTTGGACGGTTGTAGTTATGAAGTTTCGCAGCTTTTGCGAAGGCATAAAGCATATCAATTTGACTCACTAAACTAGCAAGTTCTTGTAACGAAGCAATGCTTTGTTTGATTTGATTTCGTATGGCAACGAATAACTCGTATTCCAATGCGATTTTTTGTTCATCCGCTCGTAAAATAATCGTTTCTCGTTCTTTTAATTCTTGGGTAATATAGCGTTCGGCGTTTGATAAGGTTTGTTTGCGAATGTATCCTAACTCGTCTTTGACCAGTGGGATGTTGCCTTTGGAAACCTCAATATAATAACCAAAAACCTTATTATATCCAACTTTTAAGTTTTTAATGCCTGATCGGTCTTTTTCTTTTTGTTCAAGTGTGACTAAAAACTCTTTGTTGTTCGCACTGATTTCTTTGATTTCATCGAGTTCTTTGTTGAACCCTGCTTTGATGATGTTTCCTTCTTTGATTGAATAAGTTGCATCTTCTTTGATCGATTCATCAATCAATTGATGAACCGAAGAAAAATCTTTGATTGCGTCCGAAAACGCAATTGCTTCTTTGATGCGAAGCGTCTTTATACTAGTTTTTAGAGAAGGTATAACACCTAAGGAACGTTTTAACTGAAGCAAATCTTTTGGACTCGCATTCTCATAGCTAATACGTCCTACAATTCGCTCTAAATCGTAAATATTCGCAAGCGACTCTTTGATTTCTTCGGCAATAATATAATGTTTTAACATTGCTTCTACTAGATTGAATCTCGCTTGGATCGCTTGATAACTCACCAGTGGATAATGGATTGTTTTTTTCAAGTATCTAGAACCCATTGCTGTTTGACAATAGTCCATAACAGCAAACAACGTGTGTTTGACACCATTTCCTCTTAAGTTTTCCGTTAATTCTAGATTTCTTCGCGATTGTAGATCAATGCTTAAAAAATCTGTTAATCCAAATGTAACAAATGGTTTCAAATGTAGAAGGGTTCGTTTTTGTGTTTGTAATACATAACAAATCAAATGTCTGGATGCGACTTCTTCAAGTTCATTTAAGTTTGTATAAAGAGAATCTAGGTAGGTTTCGTGTTTCACTTCATCCATAATTGAGATTGTTAGTCCAAAATTAAGTTTCAATAGTTCTAAAACATGGACTGGAAACTTTGATGAAACCACGACTTCTTTTGTATTTAACTTCATTAATTCAAGTCGTAACATTTCATCGTCGAGTGGCAAACGAACACTATAAGAATCTCCAGTTGTTAAGTCCAAATACGACAGGGCATATTCTTTCATGGAACGCTCTACCGAAGCAATGTAGTTGTAACTTTTTTCTTCGAGATTGGATCCTTCCATCACAGTCCCTGGAGTAATGATACGTGTCACATCTCGTTCTACAATTCCTTTTGCGACACTCGGGTCTTCTAGTTGTTCCACTATCGCTATTTTATATCCTTTTTCGGTTAATCGGTCAATGTAGTTCGATACCGAATGATGAGGTACGCCACACATTGGTACACGTTCATCTGCCCCTGCATCTCGACCTGTTAATACGATTTCAAGTTCTTTCGAAGCGGTTATTGCATCGTTAAAAAACATTTCATAGAAGTCACCAAGGCGAAAAAATACCAATGCATCTTGGTATCGTTCCTTGATTTCTAAGTATTGACGCATCATTGGCGTATATTTTGTTTTATCTATGTTTTGATACATTGTTCATCACCTATTGGTTATTATAGCATAAAACCATATGTTTTAAAATACATTGTGTATCAAATTGTTGATACATTACTCTTATGTTTTCGAAATAAAGGACCTCTAGTTCCATATATAAAAGAAAAACTCCAATGAATTCATTAGAGTTTAAGCAGTTAGGTCTATAGAGCTTATGATATATTCCTGTAAATCTCAATTGATTCCGAAATCGATTGACACTCGAACCCATGAAACAATGAATCGTATGCTTCAAAATAAACAAAGGTCACTTGTTTGATTCCTAGACGATAACCAAACGTTAAAATATCTTTCACGCAATTCGAATGAATAAAATCACTCCAATACAGTGCAAGTGCATTGGCTTTTTCAAACCATCCAAGTTGAATCGAATCTCCATCGTTGGAAACTAGACTTTTTGTAACCCTATCATCGGTTGTTGGTTTTGCATTCAATAATTCACACATATGTCTTGACGATGCTTGCGAAAGTCCAAACACAAATTTACTTTCCTTTACTCTATCAAAAGAGATACCATTGGCTTCGATATAATTTTGAGAGTATTCGTAATCAAAGCTAGGAATCACAACTTTTTTAATGGTTCTACCAACCACAAACCCACACTTTTTATAGAACTCAATGGAATTGTTTTCGTGTTCAGGGATTGTGACAACTCGATTGCATCCCAATTCTTTTGCATACTTTATTCCTTCTTCAATCATACGTCTTCCGATTCCACGATTTCGATAATCTTCATCAATTTCAAGTAAGCCTAAATAGAAAAATAAATCCCGACCTTCCCTAGACTCAATCCATTCTCCGTGTCCAACAATGTTATTATTGACAAGTGCAACTTGAATATAGAATCCACGTTCCATTCGTTTGCTTAACCAAGAAGTGCATTCTTCAAGGTTGTTCCAAGGATCTTTAGAGTTACGGTGAATGTGCTGAATTCCCAAAAAATCGTTTTGGGTAATAGAGCGAATAACAATATCTTCCATAAGTTCTCCAATCTATTCACAATAATCGTACATTAAAATCAATTTTGTTCACTTTTATTGTATCATATCTTTGATCATAATGATACCAGAAAACCAAATGAACAATCAAAAGTAACAAAAAAAGAGATTCTTTCGAATCTCTTTTCATGTTCTAACTTTTTTTGTTTAAATTGACCATGAATTTTGACAACCGTTCACTCAAGTAACTCTTCAAAAGATAGGTTTGATATACTACGACGAGGATGAATGAAAAGAAGGTTGCGACTAAGGCACTGATGTAAATCGATAAAAACGATCCATCGGTTGTGAGTCCTAAATCATTTACAATCCATGTTACATTAAAGATTGGTAAGAGTACAGTCCATCCATATCCAAACACCACAAATATTAAGGTTGGGATGATGAAACGTGTCAAATAAATACGAATGATGTTATTTGGAGTAACCCCTGCTAATCTCATTTTCGCAATCATGGATGCATCAAGACGTAGCTGTTTGATAGTTAAACTAAAGATATTGTAGATAAAAAATAAACCAATAATAACAGCGAACACAATATTTGAAATGCGTTCTTGACTTAAGAACTCACTAAACTCTGCGCTCGGTTCTAAAACTCCTCTGACGTAAAACAACGCAGATATCCATCTTGTTAAAAAAGCTGAGAAGAAAGCGAATAAAAACATAGGAACAAAGAACATTGGTAGTTGTTTTACAATTGGATTTGTTCCCTTGTTGTATGTTTTTGAAGATACACGTAACTTTTTACCAATGATGGCAATTTGATTGTCTTCATCATAAGTAGTTCCTCCAGTGTCACTTTTAATAACACCATCAATCATCACAATGTGACGATCACATACTTCTCTTACACCAGAATCCTTTAAGGATTTAATGATAAGTAAGTGCTCTTTCGCAAAACGAGATAATGCTTGTAGTGTTTTTTGATTAAATTTAAAATCAATTCCATCCATTACTGTAATCGGACGGTTGATCGCAAATGCAATCGCAATGAACAACAAAGGTTTGTCATATTCGTTGAATTCCTTAGGGAGTTTGGTTGCATGTTCTAAAAAATCTAGTTCTTGAACAAGTTTCGTTGTTTCTTCCATCGCCTTTTGACGAGGAAACCCCCTAATTTCGTAATAGAATGCAATATTTTCTGCTGCAGTCTTATCTTCTAAAAACTGAAAGTTTCGAAACAATGCGGTGACGTATCTGCTTCGGTAGTCGGCAGCTTTTGTTTCATCAAATTCTGAAATTTTTAAACCTTGAACATAAATTTCACCAGAGTCAGGACGTCTGATCGCAGCAATCAAGTCTGTAATCGCGTTTCGTTTTAAGTAACCTTCTTCGTAAATGTTTACGAGTCCACGGCTACCAAACGTAAATGTGGCATTTTTTAGACCAGGTACAATCATTTGAAACCCGGTGTAATCTAAGTTTACATTCTCAAAACGAATCATAAGTTCCCTCCTCTTTGGTAAAGGTTCATGTATTTATTCTGTTTGACTGATGTACTGATGTAATGCTTTATCAACGATAATCGAGACGATAATCGCTAATACAATTTCAATGCTAGCATTGAGTAATAGTAACGGACCAATGATTGCCCAACCACCAATTGCGTTGAATTGGAAGATTAGTAATGCACTAATAACCAAAATCGTATTGGTTAAGGTAGATGCCGCTGCTACGACCCCTGTTCTAAGCGTTCGAGATTGAAATCTCTTCATAATTTGTAATACAAGATATCCTACAACACCGATGAAAAATCGTGGTAAGACAGAGATGGCAGGATTTGCGAAAATTGGGTCAAATACACTTACTGGAGCAACAATTGCTCTTGTCATACTGGAAACCCCAAAGGCAAGTCCTAAGGTAATCGCATATCGCCAATCATCAATTAAGATGATTCCGATAATGACTGGAATGTGGATAATAGTAATGCTGATGCTTTGACCAATCGAAATGTAACCAAGGAATGGTACAAATGTCATGATAACAATCAAAGCAATCAAGATGCCGGTTAAGGCAATTTTAAGAGTATCTTTCTTTTTCATGATAAAATCTCCCTTTCTATGAAATTATAAAAGATCTATAACGTAGCCTTCTAGTGATTTAGATAGACTCGGTTACCAAAATTAATCTTTGAATTCAAATTCAAAGTCAAGTACTCGGACAGTATCCCCAGCTTGGACACCTAATTTACGAAGTTGTTCATCTACACCTAAATTACGCAATTTAATTGCGAAACGTTTTAAGGATGTTTCGTTGTCAAAGTTGGTTCGATCAAATAACTCTTTGATCTTCGGCCCAACTACATTATACACTCCATCGTCCCCTTTTTCAATAGAAAATGGTTCAACAGGTGTTTGAAATGTGTATTCTACCACTTCTTCTACGCGAATATCTTCAAATGCATTCGGTTCGATTTCATCTAATGTATCAGCAATTTTATAAAGCAACTGTTCTAAATTGTCTTGTGAAATCGCAGAAATCGGCACAATTTCGTATTTATTTCCAACTGCCTTTCGAAATTCTTCTAAGTTTTCTTGAGAATGTGGTAAATCCATTTTATTCGCTGCTACAATTTGAGGTCGCTTCATTAAGTTTAAATTATAGCTTTCAAGCTCTTTGTTAATCTTATTAAAGTCTTCGAGTGGATTTCTGTTTTCTGATCCACTCATATCCACGACATGAACAATGACACGTGTTCGTTCAATATGTTTTAAAAACTGAATTCCAAGTCCTGCTCCTAGGTGTGCCCCCTCAATTAGACCTGGTAAATCTGCCATAACAAAACCTCTTCCATCTTTTACCCCTACAACACCTAAATTTGGTTGTAACGTTGTAAAATGGTAATCCGCAATTTTTGGTCGAGCAGCAGAAACAACGGAGATTAACGTTGATTTTCCTACACTGGGAAAGCCAACCAAACCAACGTCAGCTAACACTTTTAGTTCTAATTGAAGATTACGTTCTTGACCGGGTTCTCCTTTTTCTGCCCAATCAGGACATGTTATTTTGTGAGTCGCAAGTTCAAAGTTTCCTTTTCCACCTCGGCCACCCCTCGCAACAACAACTTCTTGTCCATGTACAGTAATATCTCCAATCACTCCACCGGTATCTGTATTAATAACGATAGTCCCAATCGGAACTTTGATGTATAAATCCTCAGCATGTTTTCCAAAACAGTTTTTCGACATTCCATTTTGACCACTTTTTGCTTTGATGTGTTTTTGAAAACGAAAATCAAGAAGAGTGGTTAATCCACTTTCTCCTACAAAAATGACGCTTCCTCCGCGTCCACCTGTTCCACCAGCTGGTCCTCCAAGGGGTACGTATTTTTCTCTACGGTATGCAACCATACCATCTCCACCCTTACCGGCAGAAACCTTTATATTGACACTATCTACAAACATAAGACACCTATTTTCTAAATTTGTTTATTATTATATATTATATCACGGACGTCATCATTTTAAAATAAAAATGATTATATCATTTAACTAAATGATTATATCATTTCGAAGAAATGATTTTTCATTTCGAAGAAATGATCTTTCATATCAAAATAAAAACACTTCATAAAGAAGTGTTTTGTTACTTTATTCGTTATTACGTGTTGGATACGCAGATGCTTGCGTTTTGTCGCGCCCTTTGCGTTCATATTTAATATAACCATCAATCAATGTAAACAATGTATGATCTTTTCCAACTCCTACATTATTACCTGGTAGGATTTGTGTTCCTCTTTGACGATAAATAATTGAACCTGCGGTAGCGAATTGTCCATCACTTAACTTTGCTCCTAGGCGTTTGGCTTGCGAATCACGACCATTGCGTGTCGAACCAGTACCCTTTTTCGAAGCGAAAAACTGCAAATTAAATTTAAGCATGATAGTCCTCCTCACTATTTATTATTAATATTAGAAATTTTGACATGTTTTGGATAATCAAACGCGATGGAAGTTAAAATTTCATATAAGTTTTGCATGATTGTGTTTGTCAATTCGTTTGGTTTTTGAATTGTTACACGAATGACAGCTTGTTCTTCGTTGGTATCGACATGAAATCCACTTGAGAGTTTTTCAATGAGACCAATTGTTGTATAAACAGCAGTCGTTACACCACTACATACGATGTCTTTTCCAATGTCTTCATATCCGGAATGCCCAGATACATGAAGTTTTACAAATAATTTTTCACTATTAGTCGTGAACTTCACTAAAATCATGTGAAAATTATCCTTCGATTTTAGAAATGATAACTTTCGTATACGGTTGACGATGACCTTGTTTTTTACGATATTTTTTCTTAGGTTTGTATTTGAAAACAATAATTTTCTTTTGTTTTCCTTGTTTTTCCACTGTAGCTGTTACCGTAGCACCTTTGACATACGGAGCACCCACTTTGTCACCTAATAATAAAACGCGGTCAAAAACAACTTCATTTCCGGCTTCCGCTTCTAATTTTTCAATATAGATAGCGTCTCCTTCGCTAACGCGGTATTGTTTACCACCAGTTTCAATAATTGCGAACATCCATTACACCTCCTCATTTATTTCCTAAGACTCGCCATGAAGGTGGGCTTATAGCCTCTTGTTTAACCTTTGAAGTGCGGTTGCATAGTAGGATATTTTGCAACGTAGATATAATACCATAAATTGTATGAAAAGTCAATTAAAAAAGGAATTGCTTTTACAAATTGCTTTTATAAATACTCTAACACTTAAATATTAAAAGTATGTTTTGATTGATATTTTGGTTGCGACGTAAGCCAACCAAATTGCGATGATTTTTAATATGAACAAGATATCGCTATAAATTAAGATACCACCTATCTCAAGTGGTGGTTGAAATGGTACGTTTATAAACATAAAAACAAAATCAATTATAATCAATATGAGAGTTGCAATCATTAATTTTGGGTTATTGTTTCCAAATATATGAATGAGTAGCATGATGAAAATGATAACAAAGAATATAATTCTTTGGCTACCAAGCATCGAAATTGCTCTTATTATTGGATTAGGAAATGGACTCAATATATAAAATGCACTATAATATCTATGGACGAATGTCAATGTAATCAACGCAAATAATATGATTAAAGTAAGTTGCAAGGATTTCTCTTTTTTTATTCTTAAGGTTGAGCGTTTTACATATTTAATTGACAAAATACTTGGTTTTTTCATGTAAATTCATCCTTTCTTTGACTTATCTCTATATTGAAATCAATGCATATTCTACAAGATTCTTAAATACACCATTTTTGTGAAAATATATTAGTCTTTTAAACCTTTTTGCTTGAATGATATAATTGTTGCTGGTATAACAAGTGCGAAAGCTATAATTTTTATGAATAAGAATGCAATTATATTTATCCACATTGGAGATATAACAAACGGTGCCATATTTGAAAACCCTCGTTGGATCAAAATGATATCAACCAGTATACAAATTGATACGAAAACCATAATCACAGGTCGATTCTTTCCAAATAATTGAATAAGCAATCCTATCATAGTTATTACAAACATGATGACGCGAAGTAATCCATTAGATCTTATGAATAAAACCCTAAACTCAATATTATATTTTGATGCAATAATAACGATATCAATTAGATAATAAGCTAATGAAAATACAACAATGCTTGTTACAAAAATTAAAAGTTTTTGTAACTTTTTGTTTTTGAATGATAGAGATTTTTGACTAGTATTTGATGATTCTTGTTGAGAACGTTTCGATTCGGTAATTTCAACATTCGTCAAAGTAGACAATTGATGTGTATTTTTTGTTACCCATTGTTGAATTTTAATAGGTAACCACAAAGCATATATCCCTAAGGTAATGATTGATAACAAAAACCATTTAATATAGTTTCCAAATAACTGACCACCTGTTCCCGTAAACACCAATTGTTCTCCATCGATTGTTTGATGTTTGGTTAGCCACTTCTGTTTGTACGTTACTGCCCATGGATACCCTATCCCTAATGTAAAACTCGTAATTAAAAATGCGACAATACGAACGCCAAGATATCCTAGCATTCCTCCAGTAAATTTTGATTCTTTCATAGTAATAGTTCCTTTCCTGAATTAATGTTCATTATTCTCAGTTTATCAAACTTTAATTAATTAGTAAACCCATTTTTATACTTTTTATTATAAATATGAGAACAAATCTTATCTTGAGGACATGTAGGGTTGAACCAATCTAATATTACATATTTTATGACTTGATTACACCCCATAGTTGTGATATACTTTATAAGCAAAATAGAAACAAAGGACATGATTTGTATGAAGAAACTTTTTACTTTTCTTATTATCTTATTATTTGGATTCACATTATCCGCTTGTGAAGGTCTTGGTGGTCGAGAGGTTCGTGACATTGGTATTGAAGTAACTGAGGTTGCTAAGATTATGTACGAATACGAAGAGCCCTTTGATCCGTCAACCATCAAAGTAAGTGTTGTTCAATCCAATGACAATTTAATTTTAATAACTCAATCACGATTGACATTTGAAGGGTTTGATTCAAGTGAACCTGGGGTTCAATATGTCACAATCTCTTATAACTATTTTACCACAGGAATTTGGCTCATTGTGTTAGACCCAATGGAAGAGATTATTCCTTATGAAATTGGTCTAATCGTAAGAGCACCAAATAAGTTAATCTATGCACAAAACGAAATGTTAGACTTGACAGGTATCACGGTATCAGCCATACTATCAGATTATACTACAAGAGATCTTGCACCTCATGAATATACAGTTAGTGGGTATGATTCTAGTACTTCTGGAACAAAAACTATACTTGTAACCTATAAAACATTTACTGATTCGTTTAAAGTAGCTGTGAGTGAGGTTGAAGTCCCATTAACCAAAGTTGGTATCGAAATTACTCCACCTACTAAGTTAAACTATCAAATCAATGACAATATCAATCTAAGTGGTCTCCAAGTTAGACTCGTTTGGTCAGATGGATCAAAAGAGACATTACTCTCGAGCGAATATACTGTAACAAGTGTTTTGCTTACACAAGCTGGTCCTTACAACGTATTTGTAAGTCATGATGAGTTTGAAGTAAGTTTTCAAGTAACCGTATCTCCTTCACAAGATGATGATTTTATCACGTTAGCGTACTATAATTCTGCTAAGGGCTTAGTTGGAAATGCACTTCTCCTAGAACTCAGAAGCATTGTTTCAACAGGAGTAAAGGGAGTCAATTACGGCGATGCAAGAGATATATTACAAATTACCGATCGAGATCCCAATAACGCAAGTAACGTTATTTTGGTGTATCGTGGAACAAGTGTGAAAGCTGCATGGGATGGTGGAACTACATGGAATAGAGAGCATGTCTGGCCACAATCGCTCCTTGGTGTTAGTGCAGCAAACGGTACGGTCAATGAAGCTTCGGATTTACACAATTTAAAACCAGCCAATCCAAGTGAAAACTCAAGTCGTGGAAACAAATATTTTGCCAACACAACAACAGCAGCGAGTTATGCTCCACGCGATGCCGTCAAAGGTGATATAGCACGGATTCTATTTTATATGGTAACGCGTTATCCTCAATATACATTAGTTGATAAGAACCCTTCTGTTCGAGAAATGGCTTGGTTTTCAACCTTGCTAGATTGGCATGATTTTGATCCAGTTGACGATTTTGAACGCAATCGCAACGAAGTTATTTTCTCTTATCAAAAGAATCGAAATCCTTATATTGATTACCCACAATTTGTTGGGCTCATTTGGGGATAATAACAAAAACCAGTTTCTAGATGAAACTGGTTTTTTTAATCTTCGATATTGAACACATAGGTTCTTGATCCATAGATTGGTCGAGTCACATTAATGTGGATTTTGTCGGTTAAACTCATTTGATCGAGATCAACATACACTCTGATTGTTCCAACTTCACCAAGAAGACTGCTTTCAAATTTGTAATCTCCAACAACTGGAAAATCGGTACTATTTGGAAAAGTCATTGAGATTGTTGAGATTTCATAAGTTGCTTCTAATTGATCAACCCACGTAACATCAAAGGAAACATCAATCTGACTGTTTTTTATTAGTAAAAGTTTGACTTGATCCTCTGTTTTTTCAATGATGCTATCGTTAATGATTGTCGATCCATCCACTTTTTTTACATGATAAGTAATTGAATTGGTTGCTTTGTCTTGTGTTAATTCGATTCGTTTGTCTTGTAACTCATTTGACTGATAAAATCGATAGGTTACTTTTGATGTTTCTAAATAAGATGCATCAAAATAAAACATATGTTCTTCGATTACGACAAGTCCGTCAATTTCTTTGATTTGATTGTTGGTAACATTGAGATAAACAATCATGTTTTGTTCTGTTCCACTCATTTGTTGGACTGGAACAATCATTTTTTGTTGATAATCCGACCGATCTGATTCGACCAAAGTGATGCTGCTTGTGGTTTGAGGAGATAACATTTGATGTAAAATGGGAACATATTGATAGAAACGATCTAGTCTAGATTCAATTTGCCAAAGGTTTGGTTGATTCGGAACAAAACCAATTGGATCAACTCCTAACTCAACTAAGAATTGTTGTAATATCACAGTTCCACCTATGATAGCGTGACTAAGAGGCGTTGCTTCGCTTGATGAAACTTCGGAATACGAAAACTCATTATCCATCGGTGCTTCTGTTTTTGGTAACATTGATCCGATGTAAATGGTTCCTATCACTAAGATGATGGCCATAGAGAATAAGAATGCAAGACGTTTATACGATATTCTCAGAGGAAAAGGTTTTGTGGAGAGAAATAAATTTGGATCAATCGTTGGACCTAAGTTTTGTATATGACTCAAATCAATACGTTCAATCACATCAGGGGTAGACTGTACAAATGCGTTTTTAATTTCATTTATTCGCTGTTTCTTATTCATCTATGGACACCTCCTTTCACTTTACTTTCTTGAGCGCTTTTTGATAGTGCCAAAGAATGGTACCAAGTGGCTTATTTAGGATTGCCGCAATCTCTTTGTGTTTTAAGTCATCCACAACATGTAATAAAAAGATTTGGCGTTCGATATCGGTCATTTTATTGAGCTGCTCGTTGATTTCAAGCGCTAGTTGAGGACTAATATCCTTACTTGGGACGATGTATTCAAAGTCCTCAAGTCCTATAATAGTTGTAAATTGTTTTTTTCTTAGAAAATCAATGGCTAGGTTTTTCGCAATCGTTAGAATCCAATTCTTGAATGGATACTTTGGCTGATACATGTGAATCGAAGCAATCATTTTAATGTAAGTGTCCTGCATAATGTCTTCTGCATCTGCCTTATTTTTCACAATCGAAACAATCAATGCATACACCGAATGTTTCGTCTCATTATAAATCTGTTCAAATGATTCCTCGTCTTTGAGGATTAACCCCTCAATGAATTCTTCTAACCTAGCCATAATGAGATCTCCTAACCCTTATGAATTATAAATCATTATAGCATGAATTCTTCTAACCCACAATAGATAACAATATTGTTGCTAGTTTGTACATAACAATATTGTTGCTAGTTTGTAGGAGATTGGAATAATAATCTAGATACTTGCGTAAACTCACCAACTAACGTATGTGACGTTACTGCTTCACTTGAAATCGCATATAAATATCCATTCGCATAAACAGAACGTTCAATGCTGTAGTTATAGGAGTTGTAATATGAGTCTTGAGTAGGATTTGTCTCGGTAAAGATTGGGTAGTGAGAGATTACTTGTTTGATGGTGATTGGGGTCGCACTATTTACGTCAATATCAAACAAGACATAATCATTGTTTTGAGCGTAATAGGATTCGAACCAACGAGATTGATAAACACTAAATCCTATCATATTGTATTCTTTCGCAATTAAGATTGATTTGTGATTATAGAGTGCCTCACTCCAAACCCATGAGTTATTGTTGTTTGGAAGAATGAGTGGTTGTCCTACTTCAATTGGATTGTCAATATCAGTAATGTCATAAAGCGCTAGTTTTAATCCAGTGATCATTGTTCCTTCTGCTTCTTGTCCGATCCCAATTACCAAGTTTTCGGTCCATGGGTGTTGGTATAAGCTAAATCCAGTTACTTCAAGTGCTCCGCGGATTACAGGATTATAAGGGTCACTTAAATCAATCGTATAAAACGGATCTGTTTGTTCATAGGTTACGATAGTAACAATTTCTTTGAAATTGTTGAAACGAACACTTCTTACCGTTTCTCTTGGTTTTCCGATTCCCTCAAAGATTCCAGCAACTTCTTTTAATACTTTTTTGCTTCCTTCTAAGATTGGCTCAAAGACATACAAACGATTTTTCACAGAATCCCCCCAACCTTCGGTTGTGACAATTCGCATGTAACCATCGTTTTCATCCATCGCAAATTGATTGATGATATAACCACGATACGTTCCTGCTCCACCATAAGAAACGGTTGCTTCGCTATGATTAAGTTCATACGCAATCAATGTACCAATTTGTTTATATCCACCTAGAATATCATATTCATAATCTGTAGATGCAAAGTATAATCGGTTATGATTCATATAGACTTGTCCCCAACTTGCTCTACCTAAAAACACTTGTTGGTTCACTGTAATTTCTTCCGATAACTTTAAAGAAACAATAGAGGTAAAGGATTGATAATACATTCCAGGTACATATTTAATGTCAGTAAACTTAGGAACGGATAATTCATCATCTACTTTATACCAAGGTCTTGGATCATAATTTGTTTCATTGTTATAACCATACCAAGAATAATGATTGGTCATTAGATACAAACTATCTTCAATCAAACGTGAAGTTAAATAATAACCACTGGTTTCAATTGTTTTTACTTGTTCAAGTGTTTGAATGTCATATAAATAGATGAGTGTTACTGGTGTAGACATTGCGTATAATCCAGCAAATCCTGGTTCGATACTACTATCTATGTCAGAACCTTTAATTGTACCATTAATATCATAATAGGTATAATACCAAGTTTGACCAATTACAACCAAATAACGGTCTGTAACGTATAAATCATGAAAATAGGAATAGCGATACGCTGTTTGTTCAACCGAATCGAGTTGAACGTTTAATGCGAGTTGCATCGTACCGTCTCCATTTAAATCAACAACTCTCAATCGATCATATGTGATGTAATAAATTCTATTTCCGTCGGTTTTAATGATGTCTCCTTCATCCACTCCATCAACTTGGACATTTGTCGTGGAATGTGAACCACCACTTTCAGATTCTTTGGATTCTGGTGCTGCATCCATCCCAGCATCATTTCGAGCACCAAAGATCGAAAACAGATCATACCCAAATCGAGTATTTTGTTTTGACAATAACGTTTTCAAATCTTCCATATCTCGAACTTGATTGAGACCTAAATCTGCTTTGACATTCACAGGAGGACGAAGGCGCGTGCATCCTGATAGCATTAGTGTAAACATGATAATAAATACAAGAATAAGTTTATTCCATTTCATATGGTTCACCTCTTTACACTATATATACGTTTGAAACATTGATTTTATTGGTAAAATATAAAAAATGAGGTTTATAAAACCTCATTTTCAAAAATATCCTTATTTTCTTGGATTTAAGATGTTTGCATGTGCTGCAGCCAAACGAGCGATTGGAACTCTAAATGGTGAGCATGATACATAATCTAGTCCAATTGCATGACAGAATTCAACAGAAAGTGGATCTCCACCATGTTCTCCACAAATACCTAATTTAAGGTTTGGACGAACACCTCTACCTAACTCACATGCCATCTTCATTAGTTTTCCAACACCTTTGGTGTCAACATGTGCAAATGGATCTTGTTCGAATACTTTTTTCGTATAGTAATCTTCTAAGAATTTCCCTGCATCATCTCGACTAAATCCGAATGTCATTTGTGTTAAGTCGTTTGTTCCAAAACTAAAGAATTCCGCACTGGATGCAATTTCATCCGCTGTTAAGGCAGCTCTTGGAACTTCAATCATCGTACCAACGATGTAATCAACTCGTACGCCTTTTTCTGCCATAACTTTTTCGGCAGTTTTCACAACAAATTCTTTCACATAGTTGTATTCTTTGATTTCTCCAACAAGTGGAATCATAATTTCTGGTTTTACATGTCCACCTTTTTGGTTCACAATGATGGCTGCTTCAATGACAGCTCTTGTTTGCATTTCTGCAATTTCAGGATATGTCACAGTTAAGCGGCATCCACGATGACCTAACATTGGGTTGAACTCATGTAATTCTTCAACAGTTGCTTTTAATTCAGCAAACGTAATGCCTAAATCGTTTGCTAAATCAGCGATTTCTGCATCGGTATGTGGTAAGAATTCATGTAGTGGTGGATCTAAGTAACGGATGGTTACTGGTAAATCTTTCATCACTTCATAAATCTCAACAAAGTCTTGTCTTTGGTAAGGAAGTAATTTTTCTAATGCTGCTCTACGGTCTGCTTCGTTTTTCGCAACAATCATTTCACGAACTGATTTGATTCGGTCTGCTTCAAAGAACATATGTTCTGTACGGCAAAGTCCGATTCCTTCTGCTCCAAAGCTAACTGCAACTTTAGAATCTCTTGGGTTGTCGGCATTGGTTCTTACCTTTAAGGCTCTAAACTCATCTGCCCATGCCATTAATGTTCCAAAATCACCAGAGATCGATGCTGCTACGGTTGGAATTGCTTCTCCGTAAACATAACCAGTTGATCCGTCCAATGAAATTGCATGACCTTCGTTATATCGAACGCCATTGACAACCATGAATTTTTCTTCTTCGTTTACTTTTACTTCACCTGCTCCAGCAACACAGCATGTTCCCATACCACGTGCTACTACGGCTGCATGAGAAGTCATACCACCACGAGCAGTTAAAATACCTTGAGAAACAACCATACCTTCGATGTCTTCAGGTGATGTTTCCAAACGTACTAAGATTACTTTTTTACCTTTTGCATTTAACTCTTTTGCTTTTTCAGCAGTGAACACGATGGTTCCACTTGCTGCACCTGGTGAAGCATTTAACCCTTTTGTAATTGGTTTTGCTTTTTTCAGTGCTGCTTGATCAAACATTGGATGAAGTAACGCGTCTAACGATTTTGGTTCTACTTTTAAAACCGCTTCTTTTTTCGTTAATACACCTTCGTTTACCAAGTCAATCGCAACTTTTAACGCAGCTTGAGCAGTACGTTTCCCGTTACGAGTTTGTAACATGTATAATTTACCTTTTTCAATTGTAAATTCCATATCTTGCATATCTTTGTAATGTGCTTCTAGTTTTTTCGCAACATTCGCAAATTCTTCATACAATGCAGGATTGTCTACTCTTAATTCACTAATTGGTTTTGGTGTACGAATTCCGGCAACAACATCTTCCCCTTGGGCATTGAATAGATATTCTCCGTATAATTCAGCTTCCCCTGTTGCTGGGTTACGTGAAAAGGCAACACCTGTACCTGAATCATCTCCCATGTTTCCAAATACCATGGCTTGAACGTTTACCGCTGTTCCCCAGTCATATGGAATGTTATTCAAACGACGGTATACGTTTGCTCTTGGGTTGTCCCATGAACGGAATACCGCTTTGACTGCTTCGATTAATTGAACTTTTGGATCTTGTGGGAAATCTTCCCCTTTTAATTTCTTGTATAATACTAAGAATTGTCCTACTAATTTTCTTAAATCTGCTGCATCGAGTTCGGTATCTAAATGAACTCCTTTTTCTTCTTTCATCGCTTCTAGTAATTTTTCAAAATTGTTTTTTTCAACGTCCATTACAACATCAGCAAACATTTGAATAAAACGACGGTATGAGTCAAACGCAAAACGAGGATTTCCTGTTAAGGCGGCTAATCCTTCAACTGTTTCACTATTTAATCCTAGATTTAAAATCGTATCCATCATCCCAGGCATAGACGCTCTAGAACCACTTCGTACCGATACGAGTAGCGGATTTTTCGGATCTCCTAATTTTTTTCCTTGTGTTCGTTCGACATCAGCAAGCGAGGCGAAAATTTGATCTACGACTTCTTGCGACATTTTTTTACCATCTTGATAGTATTTGGTACAAGCTTCGGTTGAAACTGTAAATCCTTCTGGAACTGGTAACCCTAAACTAGTCATTTCTGCTAAGTTCGCACCCTTACCACCCAAAAGATTTTTCATAGAAGCATTACCTTCTCTAAATAAGTAAACAAATTTAGTCATCTTTTTTAATCTTCCTTTCCTTTATCTGTGTATGTTACACTTATAAATATTATAACATGTTAGGCATCAAATTTCAAAACAAATGTGAACCGGTATTCTATGAAAGCGTTTTATAAATGACGTCGATTTCCAATCGAATAATACCCTTTTTTCGCAACCACAACATGATCAATCACTTTAATTCCCATTGTCTCTCCAACAGCCATTAACTTTTTCGTCATCTCAATATCTTCATTGCTCGGTGTTGGATCACCAGTGGGATGATTGTGACACAATATAATCGCAAAACTTGAATATTTATACGCCCATTTGAAAATTTCACGTGGATGTATGATGGTTGCGTTAATTGTTCCAATATAAATCGTCTTTTTCATGATCACTTCACTTTTGACGTTTAAATAAATTGCTATCAAATACTCTTGATCTTTATGGATCAGTTCGTCTTTGACTAATTTATACACATCTTCTGGAGTCGTGACTTTTTTCTTTGTTCCGCTTGCTTGCTTGATTCTTGAACCTAGTTCAATCGCAGCTAAAATTTCAACTGCTTTTGCCATGCCAATCCCTTTGATTGCCATTAACTCATGAACGGTCATTTCATTTAAGGTTTCTAGTTCTTCGACAACTTGTAACACTCGTTTTGCCAAATCAAGGACTGATTCTTGTTTCGAACCAGTCCTTAATAAAATGGCTAATAGCTCATGGGTTGCTAAATGCTCTGCTCCGTGATAGATGAGTCGCTCACGCGGTCGGTCTACTTCAGGCATTTCTTTGATCATTAATTTCAAACTCTATGTACTCCTTTTATCTTTGATTCAGGGCTAAGAGTTTTGGCCGTACCTCACTTACAAAATACAAACTACCAGCGAACACAATTAAGTGATCCGTTTGTTTGCTCACTTCATTGATAATCTCATCGACATTCGAACACACTCGTTTATTTGGATGAGTTGAAAGTTCATAGATTAAGTTCGCTTTGTCGCTGCGTTCATATGCAAACTGCGTGAATATAATCTCATCGACCACTGGTTCTAGTTGATGAATCATCTTATCTTTTTCTTTGTCTGCTGATACCGCAAATACCAATGTCACAAATTTATCTTGTTTTACCGAAGAGATAAATTCGCTCAATCGTTTGACACCATCAATGTTGTGTGCACCATCTAGTAAAATGATTGGGTTGGAACAAACGGTCTCAAGTCGACCAACCCAGTGTGTTTTTTGTAGCCCTTGATAACATTTTTCCAAAGAAAACTTGAAATTACTTTTTTGATTTAAGTAATCAATCGCTTCTAACACCAAACTAGCATTTTCCGCTTGATGTGATCCCTTCATTTGCAGGGCGACATCCTTATGGTGTTTGTAGGAAAATAGCGTTTGTTGCAAACTTATCTCTTTGATCGTAAGAGCCTCATAATCCACAAAGGTACAATTTGACCCTTTGTTCGATGCAACTTCTTGGAACAATGTGCGTAAGAATGGTTCTTTTACGCCGCTGATTAAGGCAACTCCGGGTTTTACGATTCCAAGTTTGTTCATCGCAATGCTTTCTAGGGTGTTTCCTAATACATTCATATGGTCATAGGAAATGTTTGTAATAATCGATAACATCGGTTTGATGACGTTGGTTGCATCTAAGAGCCCACCAAGTCCCACTTCGAAAATAACCAAATCGAGCTCTTTGATATCTTTAAAATAAAGATATGCTAAAATGGTAACAAATTCAAAGAAGGTTGGAAGTTCAATGCCCAAACGTTCAATTTCAGGATACTGTTTTAAAATAATGTTTCCATAGCGAAGAAAATCTTCATCACTTATGTCAACCCCATCATAAGTGATGCGTTCGTTAAAGCGAGTGACAAATGGAGAAATGTAAGTTCCAACATGTAGTCCATGTTCTAAACATATATTTTTTAAATAATCGGTAACGGAACCCTTTCCATTGGTTCCTCCAACATGAATCGAACGAAACGACTCTTGTGGATTGCCATAAACTTTACATAAAGCTTGTACTTTTTCAAGTGACATTTTGGGTGAGAACCGTCTTTGGTGTTCCACCCAACTAATTAAGTCATGTACATTTGTAAACAATTTGTATTCACCTATTTTCTGAGTGCTTTGATCTCAAGCATACGTTTTTTTGTTTCTTCTAACTGTTGTATGTAATTATCTAATTTATCTTGTTCTAATGTTACTTTTTGTGCTGGAGCTTTTTCAACAAATCTTGGATTTTCAAGCATTTGTTTGCTTCGCTTGATTTCTTCTTCTAGTTTTACCAAATCGTTTTCTAATTTTTCAATTTCTTTTTCCACATCAATCAGTCCAGATAATGGAATCATAACCGTAACATTGGTCAAAACTTCAACTACCATATCTTCTGCGGTATCGGATTGATTGGTGATGCGAAGCGGATCTGCATTCGTAAATCGCGTCAAATAATTCGAATGACTCATAAGCGCTTCTTTTAATGCTCGATCGCTTACAGAAAGGATTAACTCCACTGGTTTGCTTGGAACCACGTTTTTCAGAGAACGAATATTGCGAACGGATGTAATCGTATCAAACAATGCTCGCATAAGTTCCGTATCATACCCATTGACATTGGCAAATGGTGTTGGCCATGCTGAAGTCATAATTGAAGTTTGATAGAACACTTCATAAACTGCATCGGTAACAAACGGAATGATTGGGTGTAATAATTTTAAAATTGTTGTTAACACATGTTTTAAAACTGCACAAGTATTGATTTTTTGATCATGCGACCCAGTCGAAAATACGACTTTTGTCAATTCAATATACCAACTTGCGAAATCGTCCCATACAAAATTGTAAATCAGTTTTGCTAACTCACCAAATTCAAATCGTTCATAAAGATCGTCTACGGTATCGATTAATTCATTCATTTGGCTTAAAATCCAGCGGTCAATTGTGGATAACATCGATTCATTGATCGCTTCATTTTGATAATTGAATGCATCTAAATTCATTTGAATGAAGCGTGAAATATTCCATATTTTATTGATGTAATTCCAACTTGATGCAATCTTTTCATCACTAAATCGCAAATCTTGTCCAGGACTTGCATTGGTCGTTAGAAAATAGCGTAAACTATCTGCTCCATACTGTTCTACTAAGTCCATTGGGTCAACACCATTTCCGAGGGATTTTGACATTTTTCTCCCTTGTTCGTCGCGAATGAGCCCATGTATCAACACATGTTTGAACGGACGGCTATTCATAAAGTGTTTGGATTGAAACGCCATACGAGCTACCCAAAAGAATATGATGTCATATCCAGTGACAAGCGTATCGGTTGGAAAGTATCTTGATAAATCTGGAGTCTCGTGTGGCCAACCTAAGGTTGAAAACGGCCATAACGCACTTGAAAACCAAGTGTCTAGGACATCATCATCTTGAACCCAAGTTGCATCCGGTGGTGTTAAACCAACGTAAATGTTATCATCCTTATAATAAGCAGGAATACGGTGTCCCCACCATAGTTGTCTTGAAATACACCAATCTTGGGTGTTATCGACCCAGTTTTGGAATGTTTTTTCAAATCGTTCCGGAACAAAATGAATCTTCGTATCGCTACTTGCTTGCATATTCGCAACATCACGAGCCAATACGTCCATTTTAACAAACCATTGGTTTGATAATCTTGGTTCCACAATCACTCCAGTACGTTCACTATGACCAACTGCGTGTATCATCTTTTCGATCTTTGGACATTGGTTTGCTTTAAGCAAATCCTCAACCAATTGTTTTCGACAAGCAAATCGGTCTAGCCCTGAATAGTTACCAGCAAGATCGTTCATTTTGCCATCTTCTTCCATACAAAGCGGTTGGTCTAACCCGTGTCTTATGCCAACTTCAAAGTCATTTGGATCGTGAGCTGGTGTTACTTTCACAACCCCAGTTCCAAATTCCATATCAACATAATGATCCGTAATAACCGGTATCAAGCGGTTTGTCGTTGGAATATATACTTTTTTTCCTACATAAGCTTGAAATCTCGTATCATCTGGATGAACCATTAACGCAACATCCCCAAACATCGTTTCCGGACGCGTTGTTGCAATCGTCAAATGTCCACTTCCATCTTCTAATAGGTAGTTAAAATGATAGAATGCTCCTTCAATGTCTTTGTATTCTACCTCAACATTCGATAGTGCCGTTTTTGATTGGCAATCCCAGTTGATAATGCGGTATCCACGGTAAATCAATCCTTCTTCATACAATTTGATAAAGACATGATTGACTGCCTCGTTTAATCCTTCATCTAATGTAAAGCGCTCTTTGTTATAATCTAAAGATAACCCTAAGGTTGCCCATTGACTTCTGATTGCTTGGGCATATTCTTCTTTCCAACTCCAAGCTACGTCTAAAAAGCGCTCACGACCTAAATCGTAACGACTGATTCCGTCTTTTCGTAATTTTTCTTCAATCTTGGCTTGGGTTGCGATACCAGCATGATCCATCCCAGGTAGCCAAAGTGCGTCATATCCTTCCATTCGTTTTTTTCGAATGATGATATCTTGTAACGCGGTATCCCATGCATGACCTAAATGCAACTTTCCTGTGACATTTGGAGGTGGGATTACGACGGTATATGGTTTTCTCGTAATGTCTCCAGAGTTAAAATAGCCAGATTTATTCCAGCTCTGATAGCGGTTTTGTTCTACCTCTAAAAAATCATACTTTGGTTTTAAAAGTTCGTTAAACATGTTGTTTCCTCCTATAAAAAACGTTCGTCCTAAAAAAGGACGAACGTTTTAATCCGTGGTACCACCTTCATTCATTGATTTTTTAACAAATCAATGCACTCAAGTAACTTAACGCGTTACAAACGATATACAGTACTATGATTTCCCATATACTTCTCCAAGGCTACCTTCTATTTACCTATCATGAAACGTTTCATCACCCGTTTCTTTCTGTAAAGCTAGTATAAATATACTCTTCCTCTTCATCGAATTTCTAAATCATATTATATCAAATCCAAATCGATTTGTAAAGAATAAATACAACGAACCTATTCATTGATGTGTTTCGACACTTAATGACAGTTTATTATCCAAATTAACAAAAGAAAAAAGGGTAAAAATTACCCTTTCAAACTTTCTAAGAACCCTCTTAATGTATCTTTTGCATTTCCTAAAAACAGGTGAACATTAGATTTTTGGTACAATGGATTATTTACACCAGAATAACCAGGTTTTAAATCAAAATTGAAAATAAATACCTCTTTGGATTCATCCACATTGAGAATTGGCATACCATACAAAGGAGTATCTGGTTGATTTCTTGCCGCAGGGTTTAATACGTCATTTGCACCAACAACAATTGTGACATCTGCATTCTCAAATTCAGGATTAATGGCATCCATTTCGAACAAATCATCATAATCAACATCTACTTCTGCAAGCAATACATTCATGTGACCAGGCATTCTACCGGCAACAGGATGTATAGCAAATTTCACACTTGCGCCTTGCTCTTTTAATAAGTCAGCTAGCTCTTTTACTTGATATTGAGCTTGTGCAATTGCCATTCCATATCCTGGTACAATGATAACATTTTTGGCTTGTTTGATAACAGCGACTGGATCGGTTATGACTACATTTGTTTGCACCTTTTCTTCAACTTCGATTTTTTGTTCTTGACTTCCTTTTGAACTTGTTTTTCCGAGAAGAATATCAAACAACTTTCTATTCATTGCTCTACACATGATTTGTGTTAATAACAATCCAGAGGCACCTACAATTCCACCAATCGATACAAGTAATATATCTCCAATTGCTAGTCCGGTAATGGCTCCAGCAACACCGGATAAACTATTTAATAGCGAAATGGTGATTGGCATATCAGCTCCACCAATTTTGATTGTAAATATGAAGCCAAATAATCCTGACAAGATAACAGCAATCATTAAAACGAAAATTGGAGCTATCAAATCAAATGCAGTTAAAATTATTAAAACAAAAATGAGCACTAATAAACAACCAAGTATCAACGAGTGATGTGGTAAGTTAATCGGTTTTTGCGTCATTTTTCTTGCAAGTTTTAAGGCAGCAACCAAACTTCCAATAAAAGTAATACTTCCGATTAAAAGAGCAATGATTGCAGTCATTTGACTAAATACATCGCCATTTGCACCAATCTTTAATAAGGCAAAACCACCTACGATTGTGGAGGCCAAGCCACCAAGACCATTTAGCATCGCAATTAATTGCGGGGTTTCAATCATCTTGACTTTAATAGCAATGAATAATCCAATCACAGCCCCAATGGCTAAGAAAATATATAGTGCATAAACACTTAATATTTCATGTCTCAATAAAGTAATTATAATTGCAAGCAACATGCTGAATGCACTTATTCCATTTCCCAAACGAGCTTTTTCGACTTTACTCATTAAGAAAATGCCAAACATGACTAATAAAGCCAAAACTCCAGAAACAATGTAATATGCGAGATCATTTTGGAAAAACTCAATCATGTGATTCAACTCGCTTTTCTTTCTTTTTAAACATCTTTAACATACGATCAGTCACCCCAAACCCCCCAAATACATTGATGGAGGCAACAATAATGGCTAGTCCACCAAACAAGGATGAGACTATTCCATTTGTTCCCTTAGAAACGATAGCAGTAGCAATCAAAGCACCAACGATGGTGATTCCTGATAATGCATTCATACCACTCATTAAAGGTGTATGTAATAAAGATGGAACATTATTAATTAAAATATATCCAAGAATGGTTGATACTAAAAATACAGCGACAAGAATAATTTCCATTATTTCAATCCCATTGCCTCTAAAGTGCCTTCATGAACCAATTTACGATTATAGCATACTAATATGGAAGAAGTAATTTCATCATTTAAGTCTAAATTGATTTGATCATTTTTTACCATATATTTCAGCAAATTATAAATATTTTGTGCAAACATCCATGTTGATGAAGTTGGCAACATTCCAGGAATATTTTTGGTTCCATCAATAGAAACTCCAAATTGATTTATCACTTCTCCAGCTTTTGTGGCAACACAATTTCCACCTTGGTCTATCGAAATATCAATAATGTAAGAACCTGGTTTCATAAGCTTAATCATTTCTTGATCAATAATAATTGGTGCTCGTTTTCCAAAGACCAATGCTGATAAGAAAATGATATCTGATTTTGATACAATGTCTTTTAAATGTTCTTTTTCAACTTCCAACCATTTATCGCTCAATTTATTAGCATGTTTTCCATCACTGCTGACTGCGATTTCACTTGGAACGCCAGTTTCAACAATTTTGGCACCCAATGATTTTGCTTGTTCGTTTGCTTCGGCACGAATATCTGTTGAATATACAACTGAACCCAATCCTTTTGCAGTTGCAATTGCACGCAATCCAGCAACACCTGTTCCAATGACCAAAACATTTGCTGGTTTTATCATACCAACAGCAGAGCCAATCATTGGCATAAATTTACCAATACTATTAGCTGCAATTAAAATACCCTTATAACCGGCACATGTACTCATGGATGATAAAGCATCCATAGATTGCGCACGGCTAATACGAGGGACACCATCTAGAGTTAGGGCTATAACTCCTTTATCTGTTAATCTTTTTATCATCTCATGATTATTTGGAGATGCCGGATGCAAGAAAGTAATGATTGTTTGGCCTTGATGCATCCAATCGATTTCATGTTCTTTTAATTTTTCATTGAATTGTGGTTCTTTTACTTTTAAAATGACATCAGCTTTAGTAAAAATATCTTTAGGACAATCAACCAAAATAGCTCCTGCTGCTTGGTAATCATCATCATGATAAAATGCATTTTCCCCTGCATTTACCTCTACTAAAACTTTGTGTCCATCTTGTACCATCTTTTTTACAGTTTCTGGAGTCGCTGATACTCTTGACTCACCATGAAGTATTTCCTTTGGAATACCGATAATCATAAAAAATCGCCTCTTTTCACATGTAAGAATATACCATTTTTACATGAAAAAAGCAAGCGATTATGGATTAATATAGCAAATTAAAATACAACGAACCTATTCATTGATGTAATTGATGTCACCAACAATCCGTAATTCAGTTCTTGGTGATAAGGAAAGTGGAACAATTTTAACGGCTTCCGGTGAGGTTGCTCGTTTGTATTGATTTTGATAGAAACGTTGGATAAAGCGTTTCACATATAGACTTGCGTCTTCTTTCGAAAGTCCCACTTGTGTTTGTAGTAGATAATCGATTCTATTTGGTGTATCGCCTGTTACTAAGAAACGATACATAATGAAATCATTGATTTGATAGGTTCCAATGATCGCTTCGGTTAACTGATCTTGACTCGATAATTCTGGTGAAATTGGTGTATTCACAATATCAAGCAATACTTGTTTCAAGTTTGGTAATCGGTTTGCGAAATGTTCCACCATTTTCACAATGACTGTTTTTGGAATACCCGCATTCAAACCATACATTGCCATATGGTCGCCATTAAAGGTTGACCATCCCAAAGCAACTTCACTCATGTCTCCTGTTCCTAAACAAATCGCCTGTTCTTGATTGGCCAAATTCATTAAAATCATCGTTCGGTATCTAGCATGTGCATTTTCATACGTAACATCTTTTTGATTCGAATGCTCGATTTTAGCTAGTCCTTCTACCACTTGGTCATGAATCGATATTTCTTTGATTGTTACACCGAGTGCTTTCATTAAGAGTCGTGCATTTTGAAGGGTACGGCTGCTGGTATTGCTTGAAGGCATCGTCACTCCAATGATGTTTTTTGGTGAGATCCCAGCATCCGTAAAGGCAACATAGGTGGATAACAAAGCCAGTGTAGAATCCAGTCCTCCTGATACGCCAATCACCACTTTATCAATTCCAATGTGGGATAGTCTTTTTTGAAGAGCTACCGATTGGATTTGAATGGCTTTTTCAAGCCTGGGAGTGGCATGCGTTACAAATGGACTGGTATCAAACTTTTTTTCGAAAATAAATCCTCCAGTAAATGGTAGATCAAAGAACACAGTTTGATACTTGTTGTGAGATGTTTTACGAATTTGATCTTTGGATAGCTTGAACCATCCATTGTTTCTGCGATCATTTTTAATCGCATCCATATCCAAATCACCAAATAGCAATTCGTTGTGAAGGGTGAGTGAATCATCGTCACTGACGATTTTTCCACGTTCAGAGATGATTTTATGCCCTGAAAAGACCACTTCGCTGCTCGATTCGCTAGCACCTGTAGAAACATAGACATAAGCGCCATTCCATTTATAGGTGGTTGCTTGAAGCAACATTCTTCTGGTTTCGTTTTTCCCGATGTATTCATCGCTTGCTGATGGGTTGAAAACAATGTGGGCATCGTTGGCGTATAGCTCAATGTGAGGAGAAACCGGTGCCCAAATATCGGCACAAACTTCTGCTCCAAAGTTTATCTTATGTTCTTGATTGGTAAAGATGATGTTTCCAAATGGTACTTCTTGTCCCAAATAGGAAACTTTGGTCACCTTTTTGACGATTTCTTCTCCAGATGCAAACCAACGAGCTTCATAGAATTCTTTGGTTTGAGGTAGATGAATCTTTGGAATGATTCCTAACATTTTATCCTTTTGCATGACAATCGCACAATTGTAGAGCACTTCTTGATAATTGAATACACTACCAAAAATGACAACGCCTTGATATGGATTGTGTTTTAACAAATAAGCGACTGCTTCATCGCTTGCTTCTAATAGATATTTTTGGAAAAAGAGATCTCCCGCTGAATATCCTGTAATCGCAAGTTCTGGTAAGAGAACACAAGATACTTTCTTTTGTTCCATAATGGTTAAAATTGATAGAATCTGTTTGACATTTTGTAAAGGATCGCCTAATGTTACAACTGGAACCGCAGATGCAACTTTTAGAAAACCTTGATGATACATGTGTTTTTCCTCCTAGTAGAGCTGATGCTCATTGATGTACTCTTTTATTTTTTGATTCACAAGTGAAAAATCTTTGTTTTGGCGAAATGAAGATGAAGACGCATTGACTTCATTAAAGTCACTTAAATATATGAAATGAGATTGATATTGCCTCAAATAGGAATTTTGGTTAATCATTTCATTAAAATCATATCCACGCCGCTTGAGTACCAAAAAATGATTGTCTTTGACCAAATCTTGGTACTGAATCCACGTCGGTAGATCCTGTAAATTATCTGTTCCAATCACAAAATAAGGATCTTCAAATAACTTTAGTGTGTAATATGTTCCTTCAAAGGTTACTTTTTCCATTTCTATGGTGGAAATCGTGGTCCGATCGCGAAACTCCTCAATCAGGAGTTCTAGCATTGCCAAACGGTGAACATTCGATGCTAGTTCTTTTCTTGGATAGATCGTTGCGTTTGGTAATAAGACAATGGTTGCATGATCGTAGCGATGATATAAATATTTGATGATTTCATAATGTGCAATCGTCGGTGGATTGAAGGATCCTCCAAATACAATGTTCATGACATTCGCCTCGTTTACTCATTCACTTTTGATTACCTCAATTATATCATAACTCGCTTTTGATTGGTAGCAATTGATGTAAAACCTTTTCATAAAAAAGTAGGTGAAGCCTCACCTACTTTCACGTTTTTTTAAGAACGATGCTGTACTTTCATTTGATTTTTGTTTTCGTACATTAGTTCATCCACTTTTCGGATTAATACGGTCAAATCATGATCGTAATTGATCAAATGATGATCAAATGTGGATATTCCATAAGCCAATGTCACAATCGATGAATGTTTCGCAAACGTATCTGTAATGCTACTTAGATAGTTGAGAGCTTCCTCTTCTGTCTTCTTTGGAAAATATAGAATAAATTCATCTCCACCCAATCGATAAATTTCACCAACTCCAAGCAGTACTTGCTTGGCAATTTGAACAAATGTAATTAACAATCGATCCCCCGCATCATGTCCAAATTGATCGTTTACTAATTTAAAGTAGTTAAAATCAATCATAACAATCGCACTTTGACTTTTGTTTTGATCAGGGAAAATTTGTTCTCTCATAAACTCATAAAAATGTCGACGATTGAAACATCCTGTTAATGCATCTTCGGTAGCCATTTTTTTGAGTAGTTTATTGTATCCTTGTAGTTCGGCATTTTGTTTTTCAATGATTCGCTTGGAATTGAGCAATTCCGAGTTCAGTTTTGATATCTCCTCATAAGCCTTCACATCTTGAGAATGAATGCTTTTATAAAGGGCACGCAATTCATTGATTTGTTGCGAGTTTAACATCATCATTTTTTTTAAAACATCGTTATCGGTATGACTATGATATAAAATTGTGATAAACAGCGAAGTTTGATCATGGAATCCATTGAAGTAACAAGCATAAGATTCTCCAAACACATTCACCTTCATCGGAAAGGAAACCACAGTATGATCTTATCGTAATTGGGTTCGGAATTTTGTGTAATGGGGTTGTTCTTCCTTTGGAATCAACAAAGAGATCGGTTGATTCAATAAAGTAGAATAGATTGAATTCGATGGTACGACAGATACGATTCGTTCTTCTTCATCTAAGACGATGACAACATCTTGCATATTATCCATGTGTTTCACCTCTGACTAAAAGTTCACCTAACATAACAGCTTGTTCCGCATCGGTTGCGAACCCATCGGCGTTCATTTTTTTCCACAAATTTGGTGTTTCATTGAATGCTCGACCACCCACCATAATTTTAATGTGCTTTAGGGCATCGTCTGTTTTGATTTTATTGATTAGGACTTGTACATCATAAAGATGATTGGCATTCGTAGCAGAAATTGCAATTAAATCTGTTGGAGTTGCTTTTAGTTGTTCGATTACAAAAAGAGTGGGAATGTTAGAACCCAAAAAGATGGAATCCCAACCGGATAGTTCAAAGAAATCAGCGACCATTCTCATTCCAATTTCATGTAATTCGTTTCCAGCACATACTCCCATCATTGAGTAGCGTTTTTCTTGTCGACTCGAAAACAGTACCGAATATAATTTCCCGATAATATGTTGAATTGCTGCGGTGATATAGTGTTCTTTCGCAACCGTAATGATTCGTTGTAACCACAATTCTCTACTTGATATAGGGTTGGTTGGAGAATTTGTAGATAAACATCTTGTAAACTCATACCATCTTCTAATTGTTTGAGCACGTATTGATATACTTTATCTGCGTTCATATCGATTAAATGTTGTAAAAATTCATCTATTTGTACTCGTTCATTCGAAGCATGATGAAAAGAGTGTTTAAATTTTTCAACTCCTTCATCCCATGTTTCAATTAGAAGAGAGAAAAATGGTTGTGCTAATAATTGTGCGAATGTGTCTTTTGCGACGGTAAAATGTTCTACGATACGATCAAGATTAAAATGCATATGAAAGGCGAGCTGACCAAACCACTTCATATAGTTAATAAACACGGTTGGTTCTTTGACCTGTAATGAGGTTGATAAAAACCGTATCGTGTAAATGGAATCTTCGATATACTTCGTTTTTGTGTTTGTTAAGGATGGATGGATTCGAATGTGATTGGTAAATATAGAAAGAGCTACTTGTTCTTTTTGTTCTGATAATTGATTCACAGAATGAATTTTCATAGTCGTTCACCTTACCTTCTTATTTCCTAATTTGATTATATCATAAGAATCCTATTTTCACTAATTGTTTTAAGTAAAAAAAACAAAGTGCTTATTAACACTTTGTCTTCGTATAAAATTTCATACCAACACCAGTATCCTCAATTAAGGTACTAGCATCATACTTTCTAAGTAATAAACTGACATAAAAATCTCCAATGCATCCACCAAAATGAATTGCAAGGGTGATATATAAAGGATAAAACCAAGCATTTGGTAACACAAGCAACAAAAAGATGAGTAGTCCATTGAGGATAATCGCAGGGGATAGTCCAACTTTTAAATAATGATGTTTGTAAAAATATACCCCAGGTACACTCGCACTGGCTGCCCAACCATGAAACGCAAATTTCACTTTTTGTTTGGTTCCTCGTTTAAAAAAGAATCCATGGATCAATTCATGAATGATGATGGCACCAATGGATAGAGGGAATATCATCATAACCGGTATGATTTCAATGGTAAAAGAAATTTGTAAGACGATAGCAATCAACACAAATGGGATGAAAAGTACTATAGATAAGATATTAATCATCCAAAACAGTCTTTTGTCTTTTTCTAAATTGATTTCACGATCCAATTGATATCCCTCAGGCAAAGCATCCACACTTTTTATGTTCATTGTTTGTTACTCCTTATCGTATTTATCAAATTTCTTTCGATCCGTGGTATTTAAGATTTTTTTACGCAAACGAATGCTTTTTGGTGTAACTTCTACAAGTTCATCGTCGTTGATAAACTCCAAACATGCTTCTAAGCTCATGAGTCTTGGTCTTTTTAATACAACCGTGGAGTCTTTCGAACTTGATCTCATATTTGACATTTGCTTTTCTCTCACGGCATTCACCGCTAAGTCAAACTCTTTATTGGCCTCACCAATAATCATGCCTTCATACACTTGAGTTCGCGGTTCAATGAACATGATACCACGGTCTTCAATTTGACCGAGTGCGTAAGAAGTTGATAATCCATCGAGCATCGAAACCAAAACACCTAGTTTTCGATTCCCTACGGCGATATTTTCACGTTCTCGATATTCCAAATAGGTGTGATTTAATACACCATATCCTTTGGTTGCTGTCATAAAGTCTGTCATTAAACCTATCAATCCTCTAGAAGGCATTGTATAAATGAGTCTAGTTTGAGTGAGAGAGTGATTCATTGATTCCATAATCCCTCTTCGATTTCCAAGAAGTTCAATCACGTTTCCAATCACATCGTTTGGACAATCGACTTGAACAAATTCATAGGGTTCACAAACAACACCATTGATTTCTTTTAAGATAACTCTTGGGCGTGATACTTGAAATTCATATCCTTCTCGTCGCATATTTTCAATTAAAATACCTAAGTGAAGTTCACCTCGACCAGATACAACCCACTCATCTCGCAACTCTCCACGCTCAACTTTTAAACTGACATCTTTTTGTACTTCACGATACAAACGTTCTTCTAGTTTGGATGAGGTAACAAGTCTTCCTTCTCTTCCACAAAGGGGTGAGGTATTGACTCCAAAGGTCATCTGTACGGTTGGTTCATCGATGTGAATGGGTGGAAGTGCATGTTCAAATCCAACATTGCATACTGTTTCCCCGACATGGATATCTGGAAGTCCGGCAATCGCAACGATGTCTCCTGCATAAGCTTCTTCAATTTCTACTTTTTGTAAACCTAAAAATCCATATAATTTTTGAACACGAAATGGTTTGATTGACCCATCCAATCGAACACAGCTAACCATTTCATTGAGACGAAACGTCCCTTGAATGATTTTTCCAATGCCAATACGTCCAACATATTCATTGTAATCCAGCAAAGATGGTTGAAATAACAATGGTTCATCTGGTTTGGAAATCGGAGCTGGCACATAACTTAGTATGGTATCAAGAAGTGGTTTCATATCAACTGCGTCGCTAAAGTCATGATTGAAACTTGCTAACCCTTTTAAGCCTGATGCATAGATGATCGGAAAGTTTAGTTGTTCTTCACTTGCTTCTAATTCAATGAACAAATCAATCACTTCATCAACAATCTCAAGTGGTTTGGCGAAGTCTCGATCTACCTTGTTAATGACCACCAAAGGCAAGACATTCGCTTCTAGTGCTTTGTTTAGTACAAACCTAGTTTGGGGCATGGTTCCTTCAAACGCGTCTACAACCAAAATAACAGCATCTACCATGTTCATGATGCGTTCTACTTCTCCACCAAAATCCGCATGACCTGGGGTGTCTAAAATATTAATTCGTACGCCTTTGTAATTGATTGCTGTATTCTTGGCTAAAATGGTAATCCCACGTTCACGCTCTAATGCGTTGGTATCCATTGCTCGTTCTTCTAATGCAAAGTTTTCTCGTAAGGTATTGGATTGTTGTAATAAACTATCAACCAATGTTGTTTTTCCGTGATCGACATGCGCAATAATCGCAATATTTCTAATTTCCATAAAGGGACCTCATATACTTTCTTTTAACTATGGTATTATACCAAAAAAATGAAATATTTGCACGAAAAAAGTGAGGTTATTTTTCATAGGGAGATTGTAAATCTAAATGCAACGAAACAAATAATAAATACCCATAGCTAGCGCTATGGGTATAATGACTTCTATTCATGTTTGGATTTTAAATAACAGTTGTCGCTGGAATGACACAACCCTTGTTCAAAACTCGGGCAAACTCCTTCTACAACAAGTTTGATCGACTCTATTTGAAAGTGTTGAAAAGCAGGATGTTTTTTTATCATTTCAATGACATCAGAATGATTGATTTCAATGATATGATCATCTACTTTACAAGCAACATGAATGTGTTCTGCTGCGGAATGAGATTCATCTTCGATTGCCAAATCATAATGGGTTTTTCCATTGATATAGACTTCGGTTACAATTTTTTCCTGTAATAACGCTTCGATATTGTTATACACCGTACTTAAATTATGATGTCCCATCTCTTTCATTTGTTCATAAATCTCTTGAAGTGTCAAATGTTTACCTTCTAATATTTCGATAATTGCTTTTCTTGGTGCGGTTAGTCGCATGTTGGTTTGCTTAATTTTATCGAATAATGGGTTATTTATTTCTGTCTTCATACTATCACCGGTTGTATTATATCACGTTTTCATGATTAAGCAAGAAAAAAATGGTAAAACATCCTTATTCAAATGCTCTTAAAAGATCATCCATCATGATAGCAATGGAATCAGATCCACCTGTTGTGATATACCACGCAACAGCATCCAAATAAATCATTTTTCCGGTTTGTGCCGCTTTGGTTTGATTGATGAATTCATTGTCTAAAAGTTGAGCAGCACCTCCACCACCTTCTACAATCATACCACGATCCACAATGAGTAAGATATCAGGATTGATTTGATGAATGTACTCAAAAGTCACATTTTGTCCATGTTGAGAAATCGCAATATTAGGATCAGCTGGGATTGCACCAAAATCGGTGTGTACAACATCAAACCTTGAACCAACTCCCAATGCACTGATGTTATTTGCGTTGACCATAATAACCAATACCTTTAAATTGGATGACGAAGCGACTGTATTTACAACTTCTACTTCAATTCTAACTTGTTCTACCAAAGCGACTTGTTCTTCTGTTTTATCAAATATTTGCCCCAACATTAACATGTTTTGTTCAAAACTATCTATAAAGCTCGTATTGTTCATTCCCAAATAAATCGTAGGAGCAATCTCAGATAGTTGATCGTATAATGCAAGTTGTCGATGAGAAATGATAATGAGTTCAGGTGATAGGGTATATAATAATTCAAAATTTGGTTCAAATAATGTCCCTACATCGGTATACTGACTGCTTGCATATTTGGATAACTTACTCGGTAGACTTGATTTTGGTAGTCCAATCACTTCTACTTCAAGTTGATCTAAGGTTTCTAACACTCCATAGTCAAACACCACTACTTTTGTAGGATTTCTTTTAACGACTGTGTCACCGAGCATATGAGTAATGGTGAGATCACCCTCGATTGTTGTTGGTTTTGGAAACAGTTCAAAAGCAAGATACGTTGCGAATAATACAGCAACTGCAATCATAGCAATGAATACATTTTGTTTTGTCATAATATTTCTCCTTTTAATAATAGATTCCTATTTTTTTATTGTTATTCTTAGCAATGGTAAATGGAATGTCATAGATTTGAGTTAGGATGTGTTGATGCATGAGATCATCAGGAGTGCCACTAAATACCACATCTCCTCGCTTCAAAGCAATGATGTAATCGGAATAACTAGAAGCAAAATTAATGTCATGTAAAACCACAACCACTGTCTTACCAAGTTCATCCACAAGTCTTCTAATCCGCGTCATCAACTCTTTCGCATGTTTGATGTCAACGCTATTGAGTGGCTCATCTAGTATAATATAGTCGGTATCTTGAGCTAGAATCATTGCGATATAAGCACGCTGTCGTTCACCCCCAGATAACGTGTGAATCAACTGATGTTGAAGCGATTCCAAATCCATATATGTAATTGCTTCTTTGATTTTTACATGGTCAATAGGGGTTAGTTTTCCAAAACTATGTGGATATCGTCCGAAGGATACGAGTTCTTCTACGGTTAATTTCAATAAAATATGATTATCCTGTTTCAAAATCGAAAGTTTTTTGGCGAGTTCATTTGATTTTTGTTTGAATATACTCACACCATTGATCAATACATCTCCACTAGTGGGTGGGATGATCCGTGAAATCATACCAATTAAGGTTGATTTTCCTGCCCCATTGGGACCGATGATGGTTGTTAAGCGTTGTTGTGGGATGATCAGAGATAAATTGTTCAGTATGTTTGTTGTTTGATAGGATTTCGAAATGTTTTTCACTTCAATCATATGCGTTTAAATTCCTTAACGAGTAAATAAAGCAAATAGAGTCCTCCAAAAGCATTGATCACGACACCTAGGGGAATCATATTATTGAAATAGCGTTCTAGTAATGTTTGGCCTATGAGGATGATACCAGCACCGATCAAAAAGGATATTAGAATCAAAGCAGAATGCTTGTAAGTTGCAAGAATGCTTCTTGCGATATTGACCACCAGCAGTCCTAAGAACATGATTGGTCCAACCAGTGCCGTACTAACCGAAATCAAGATACCAATCATAACAATCATCTCGGTTGTAGCCTTGTTATAATCTATCCCTAAATTGATGGCTTGAGATTTTCCCAAAGCAATACAATCTAGTTCTTTGATTCGATGTTGAAATACAATCGTTGTCACAATGACAATCGCATATGCAATATAGATTAGGCTTACATTCATATTATTGAAACTTGCGAAAGACCGATCTTGAATGATGCTAAATTCGTTTGGGTCGATGATCATCTGTAAAAAGCTGGTCACACTGCGAAAAAGGGTCGCAAGCACGATTCCAATTAATAAAAATGTAAATAAATCGTGTCTTAAGTAACGAAGCAATGGAACAAAGAGAATTGTTGATAATCCAACCATGATGATGAGTGTTACAAAAAATAGTAAGGATGAGCTTGAACTAAGAGGATGGGTTGAACCCAATACGAAAATGAGTACCGTCTGCATCAACAAATAAATTGAATCATACCCAAGCATAGATGGAGTTAAAATATGGTGATTGGTGAGTGCTTGAAAACTCGCCGTTGATGTTGCTACCACAAAAGCAACGAGGATGATTGCGAATAGTCGAATGAGCCTTCTTGGAAACATGTAAGAAAAAGCATTTCGATTCATTTCTAAGAACACATAAAGTAAGGCCAATACTATGACAATTAAAATTAAGCTCCATTTAAGTTTGTTTGACATACTTTGGTCTCCTTAACAACAAGTATAAAAAGATCAAACTCCCAACAACACCTAAGGACAGTCCAATCGGTATTTCATAAGGGAAAATGATGACTCTACCAACTATATCGGTAGATATCACCAATATCGCACCAAATAAAGAGGTCGGTACCATATTCTTTTTCAAGTGATTGCCATGGATCATCATGACAATGTTTGGAACAATCAATCCCAAAAAGGGAATATTACCTACGGTAATGATTGTTGTCGCACTGATGATTGCAACAAGTGCGATACCTATGATTACAACTTGATTGTAATGGAGTCCTAAATTTTTTGAAACATCTTCTCCAAGTCCTGCTATACTAAATTGATAACTATATAAATATAGTATAATCACAACTGGAATCATGATGTATAGAAGTTCATATCTACCTTGAACGATTAACGAAAAATCACCAACCAAAGAAGAATTGAGTAATTGGATAACGTCAAATCGGTAGGCAATTAAAGAAGTGAGTGCGTCAATCAGAGTTCCTAACACGATTCCTAACAATGGAATCAAAAGCATGTTCTTTGCTTTGAGCATAGAAATCAATTTCATAAACAAAAGGGTGCCTAAAAAGGCAAATAAAAACGCAAGAATTGTTTTTACATAAAATGCCGATGATGCAAAAAAGATAAGTCCAATCAATATTCCAAATCGAGCGGAATCAATGGTTGCAGCGGTCGATGGGGAAACAAATTTATTCCGACTAATCGTTTGCATAATGAGACCTGATAAACTAAGACCTATTCCTGTAAAGATCAAAGCGAGTAATCGTGGAATCCGGCTCATGGTTAAAAACATAAGCACTTCTTCTGATAACGTTAGGATATCAACTAGTTCAAACTGTTTTACACCAATGAATAAAGATGTAATGCTTAGTATAAATAAGATCAGAAATAATATATAAGTCTTTTTCAAATCATCACTCCTCTTCTTATTTATAATATTTATAAATACAAACAACGTCGAGATTATAACAATTTAAAATTGTATTGTCAATTTATGTTATAATTTTTATAAATAAAAAAGTGTCTCCCCCTAAAGGGAAACACTTTCAAATGACGAGTTACATGATTTCTTCAGCATACCCACCAATGAGATATAGCAATACCGTTTGATCTAAGCTATTGGTAAATACCAAACCTTCAATGGTAACCATTTTACCAAGTAAATTGTTAAATTCATATACTTGTTCAATGTATTTGGTTCTGATATAAACGATATCATCATTGAAACTGAGTTGATACGTTGTATCATTTACACTGCTTTCTTCTAAGATTCCTGTTACACGTACGGATGTATAGTAGTAATCATCGATGAAGGTATCGCGAAGATCAGTCGGTGTGGCGTATACAAATGGTGTAGTATATTCACTGAGTGTTTCTAGGTATTCTTCCACATAAGCACCCCAATTGATTTGTGCTCGACCATTGACTGTTCCTTTTTGTCCCGAGATGAGGACTACTTGTCCTTCAGAAGCAATCCAGTCCCCAAACGCGAAATAAATGATTGTTTGTGTCGTCGGTTCTAAACCATACATATAATGATGTCCATTGACTAAAATAATCACTTCCACAGATACCCATTCCCCATCAGGGGTTGCTAGAAATGCATCGCCATCAATTGCGATGATTGGTCGAATCGTAATGCTAAAGGTTAGAGTATCAATTAAAGGATCGGTATCGGTTGGAACCGTAATGGTTGCAATCAAATCGATTACTGTGTTGCTTGTTACAATTTCAGTATACAAATCACTCCATCCATCAAAATTAGCGTATACTTGGTCGTCTAGTTCAACCGCCCACTGAATGGTGGCATCCCAAAATACATGATGTGCGGCTGAAAAATAGTACACTTCATCAGGTCGATATAGTTCATTTTGATATAGTTTGATTAAATCTGTTTTGATCAAACTCATTTTTTGCGAAGGAGTATATTCACTTAATGAGTAATGATGCAATTGTACAACCCAAATACCTTCTCGATAACCATAGATAACCACTTGTGCTGAAATGTCATATCCATCAAGGTCATATAATTGTGAATTGTAATTTGAATTGGTCAAACGTATGCGATTTCCCAATCCATCTTCTAATTCATAGATGAATGATTCACTTCCATATGATTTGAGGACTGTGCCATCGATTTGCATGGTCGTACCATAAAAACTAGCATCGGTTGGGCTATTTAAGAATAAATCTTGCATCGAAACAACTGGAAAAGCATCCATTTCATATCCTGTACCATTTGATGTGGATACGATCCAGTTTTCTTCGCTCATGTAATGTTTGTAGTATTGATAAACGTAGCTTCCTTGTACAATGACTTCATCACCATGCCACAAACCACCCATGTAACCATATGCTGGAACAAACAAGAAGTCAAATCCATCATATAGTAGCACTGTGTTTTCATCAAAGTCCATTGCGACTACCGTACCTTTGATAAATAGAAGCATTCCTGGATCAGAGATGATAAAGTCAGCAATGGATGTAATTTCTATTGGTAAAATGGTAATGGATACATCAAAATTGATTGCATTATCTTCGTTACTATAATCATAAATTCTGACATGAATTAACAAGTCTGTGCTTTCTTCTACTTCACCCATTACTTGATAGTCAAAATTAATAAGACTATCGTATTCAGGTTCAACAGAATATTCGATTGCAACACTCCATGTTCCCCATAAATTATATGGTAAATCAAATTCTTGTAGCGAATAATAAGTCATTCCATTTAATTCATAGCTGATGTAGTTTTGCAAAATCGACATTTGTTCTTCAATCGTTAAGTTTGGATAATAATTTGATTGATTGTATAGTGGAACGAAATGAGTGATGTTTGAGGTAGGTTGATTAGGATCAACAAACACATCAAGTCCAATCAAATCATCGACAGATGAATCAAGGAACCATGCAACATCGGTTGGAATGTTACTCAAATAAATCGAATGCTCACCCAAATATAGACTGTAAATGCCATCGGTTTTGTCTAATATACCAACAACTCGATATAATTGTTGATAGGTTACTTGAAGCGTTGCATCTAGCATGGTGAGTTCTTCAACCGTTTTCTTCACTTGGGTTGGTCGATAGCCACCAAACCAATCCCACCAACTTTCAGTTACGATAAAATCGCCATTGATGTATGCGATGCCATCAACGATGACTTTGGTGGCCGTAATTTTGACCATTCCATCAGGGTAGAATGAATCAGAATAATCGGTAGTCACGTTAATTGCTGAAATAATACCAGTCGAATCCGAAAAATATGCCGTTTGTGTATCATTGGACAACGCAGTCATATAAACGGACATAATGTAAATTCCATCTTCTGGACCGGCTAGAAAATCAGCTATGGTACCAGTAATGAGTTCAGGAGCATCATAGTCAGAAACATAAATGGATAATGTTTCCATATCATAATAATATTCGTAGTAACTCAAGTATCCTGTAACAGATACTTCATATCCTATTAAGTTATAGAATAGATCAAATAAATCATATTCTACGTGTAACATAATAGAAGATACTCCATCGGTTAACATAAAGGATCCACCATATTCATAATCCCTTGTAACAGTACCCGTAAATGTAACATAATATATCGATTGAAGAGGATCGGTAAAATCAATCGCAACCAAGTCAGCAATCGTTGATGTGATTGGTGTGTTGGTCATAATTTGATTTGTATTGGTAATGATTACTTGATCTTCAAATCCATAACTTGACAAGTAATGAATTAAGTTTCCTGTGTATTTATATCCTCTTACTTGAATCACATCACCAAGTTCTAGTTCAAAGTTACCGTTGACCTTAATGTATCCATAATCATCCGCTATGATGATATAATACATTTTGATTTCTACAACAGTTCCTGTCACCAAAATCTTTTCTCCATCTGGAACCAAATGTGCTTCTTCAATGGTAATTGGAGTATAAGGTTTGAGTATCATTGAGATTACAGTGGAATTGAATTCTTCTCCAATCGAAACGGTAATTGTAAATTCAATAATAAGTTCTTCGGTTGTATCAGCAAACATAAACGTAAGTGGATCGTAGTAGCTAGCATTGATACCTGATGTATGATACTCAATGTTTGCATCAAACAATGGATAATATTCAGGCAATTCAAAATAGTCTCCTGGTCTAACTGTTTGACCATCGAACATATAAGTTGCAACATCCAATAATGCATTGATACGTTCTAGATCGGTTTCATAAATCAATCGAACATCGTTTTCATTATCTAAGAACATTACGAAACGATCAATTTCTGGGATATCATCACCAAAATCTGGCAACAGATACCCTTTAAGATATACTTCTAATCCCATATAATCCATCAAATGTTCAAATGCCCAATATCCACTAGGAGCAATCACAATGAAGTGTTCTCCATCGGATAATTGGATTCCCATCATATTATCGGTATGATCAGTGAGTCTTCCTCTAATTTCAACATATTTACCAAAATTAGCAGGGTTTGTTAAGTCGATTGCGTTCACTAGTTCAATGGATGTACTCATCGCTGCGATTGGACTTGGTCGTCCATGGGAGACGATTTCTTCTAACACGGTAAACTCAGTATCATCCATGACAATAAATCCAGGCATGAATTCACTTGGTTTACTTGAAATAATGATTTCATCTCCAATTTGAACTGGGATTTTTTTCAATACAAAGACATTGGTAGATTCATCTGATAATAAGATGAATGCTTCTTCTGCGATTGCTGTTATAATACCTCTAACATGATAAATTGTGTCCGGGTCTCCTACTAGGAAATCTGCAATCGAAGTGGTTTCAATTGGCTCTATGATAACAGCAAACTGATCTGTAAGCATTTCACCTAAATAGTAAAGTGTAATTTCAAACTCAACGCCTGTAATCTCACTGACATCAGCAAATTGTAAGGTTTCTAGGTTAAAGTAGGCTGTTGATGATGGCAATACACTAAGTTCTCCTGTCATACCATCTGGTAATTTCGCTATGAAATCATCCATGTAAGCAAGTTGTCGAACGGTAAGCGTATCAAAATGGTCGATAATTTCTCCCATAATGTAACTTAAATATTCCGCTGGTGTTAAGGAAGAACCGACACCATCGCTTCTACCATTAAAGATAACAGCAAATGGCATTTCTGGATTATCGGTTGGGGATAAGAATCCTCTTACGAAAATTTCTTCACCCAGATAATGACTAAGTAACAAAGCACTTTCACTATCAAATGCCATAATAGGTATCGAATTTCCTAATTCATCGACTAGAACATATATTTTTGGACCAATTGCTAATTTACCAAATTCTTCTGGATCAATTAAGACACCCGTTGTTTGGATGAACAATCCAGTAAATTGTGGATTGGTAGGGTCTAATGATAATATTTGTTCAATTGTTAAATCAATATGAGGAACTGGTATATCATTGTTTTGTGATAAAATTTCAATCACGGTAGCTCCTTCTTCGCCAACAAGCATCAAAGGACCATCCATTTGTACCAAGTACCCTGTCAATAATATTTCATCACCTAATTCAACAACATCTTGTGTCATTGCGATGATAAATCCTGTTTCATCTGCGAGAATTACAATATTTTGATCTGGCACCATGAATACAACGATACCATGAACATAATAAATATGTTCCGTTGGTAAATAATACAAATCACCAATTGGAGTATAAGTAACAGGCATTACGTAAATGATTGCTTCTCCACTAGCGGACGCATCGTTTAACGTTACCGTAAACGAAAGTGTAATTGGAGTGATGACATCCACTTCTGCAAATACCCCTGTTACAACGTTATATTCATCAGCGTGTTCACCGGTAGTACTAAATTCAATGGTAGTACCACCAAATAGGGCTTCGGTTGGAAGATTAAAGGTAGATCCACTTGGAAATTCCATTCCATTTAAGAATTGTTCTCCGAGTGTTACAATACCATCAACAATTTCTTGATCGGTTAATGATGCAGCAGCTATTGGAGTAATTTCATCATGGTAAAGGATGTGCCACTCGTTTGCCATCGGCACATACAAATGAACAACAGCGTTGATGGTAATGATTTGATTGACAAATGGTAACAATGGGTTAGATGGATCCATTGGGAATGATTTATAGTTAATTTCTAAACCATTGCTTTCGGTTAAATCAAATACATAGAATCGACCTGGTTCGGTCATTCTCAAAATTCCTGTTAGTTCTACGAATCGTCCATAAGCAAATAAGTTATTTGGGTCTTCTTGGGTGATATCATACACACTAACTTCTTCGATGGCAGGTAATTCATACACTCCAGTAATGATATTATCTACAATCAAATAGATATCTTCAATTTGTGGAACTCCTGCTGTTAATGAGTAAGCTCCTGAAATGGTGACTTCATCACCAATTTGATACATTTGTTGGTCTGCTTTGATAAACAAACTTCCGGTACCATCATAGATATAAAAGCCTATCACCATTGGATTAGGATACAATCGATCATAGACGATACCACTGACATAAATGCCATCGCCTGGTTGAGCAAACATCAACACCGAAGCAATCGTTTGAACGCTGGTTGCATCAATCCATTTTGCATATAGAGTAATACCGCCAAGTGGCATGGTTGAGAATTGATATGGTGTCGTAAATTCACTATCTTCATACCATCCATCAAAGGTATACTCATCTTTGACTGGATTTGTTGGTGCACTGACTTGTGCTTGATATGGAGCTTCGATGTTTTCTACAACACTTCCACCATTTTCTTCAAAATCTATAATATATAAGTTCACAACAAATCTTGCATATACTGTGATGTTACTAGTTGGCATTGTTGTTTGAGTATAAATTTGTACAAACACACTATCTTGATACCATGCATCAAAAGTATATCCTACTTTGGTAGGAGTATCTGGGAACACAATGTCAGTTCCAACTTCTTGGGTCACTAGTACATTTGCTTCTCCATTATTGAGTACAAAGGTTATCGTTTTGGTTTCTGCTGTCCATTTGGCATATAGTGTCATATTCGCTGTTACAAGATTCGAGAAATTGTAAGCAGTTGTCAATTCACTATTTGCATACCAACCATCAAAGGTATATCCTGTTTTGGTTGGTGCAGTCGGAGTCACAACGGTACCACCATAGTTAATTGTTTGGTTAGCAACCATTGTTCCATCATTGGATTCAAATGTAACAGTATATGTATTTATAATCCATTTTGCGTAAGCGGTTTGATTGGTGGTAAGTACCGCATCAAAATTATATGGTGTTGTTAAGGTATTATCGGTAAACCATCCATCAAAGGTATAGCCTGTTTTAGTAGGCATCAAAGGAATGGTTGGTTTGACATTGTAAGCCAATGTTTGGGTATCCACTGCACTTCCGCCATCAACATCGAAAGTTAAGGTATAAGTAAGGATATTCCATTTTGCATAAATGGTTGTATTGGCAGTAATGAGTGTATCAAAATCAAATGCAGTTGTGAAAGCATTTGTTGTATACCATCCACCAAAGGTGTAACCTGTTTTGGTTGGAGCAGTTGGTAATGTTGCTTTTTGGTTGTAATCTACCACTTGAGCAGAAACACTACTTCCTCCATCGACATCAAAGGTTACCGTATATGTATTGATGGTCCATTTAGCATAAATGGTTGTATTGGCAGTAATGAGTGTATCAAAATCAAATGCAGTTGTGTAAGCATTTGTTGTATACCATCCACCAAAGGTGTAACCTGTTTTGGTTGGAGCAGT